>OWHX01000053.1_pt1 | contig 65146 bp, 31 predicted proteins | sample 1732801 | NCBI WGS metagenome assembly OWHX01 (sample SAMN05065755, study PRJEB22554) | human gut metagenome | biome: ENVO:2100002; feature: ENVO:00000062; material: ENVO:00002003 | host: Homo sapiens | place: USA
GGCACGTCCGGTGGTGTGGGAGGGAGCGAGGTGCAAACCCGCTCTCTACCCGATGGATTCCAGTTTGTATTCAAAGGTAAAAAAATAGGTGCTCAAAGGCATTTGAGCCCTAAGAAATGCCCCCAACTCCGACGGCAGCCGTTTGTTAATGCTGATGGGGAAAGCATCTGTTTTGCACTCGGGCGCCGCAGAAAGCTCGGCTGTGCCTCTCAAGCCTCGCTCGCTCTCCGCCTTGCCGACATCTCCGCGGTGACGAAGAACAAAAAAAATCTATCAAGGACGAGGAGGTCCAGGCGCAACCTATGGGAATACTCGCGGCTGCCAGGGTGCAGGGTGAACGGTTAGTCGCTCAGGCGAATCGAAGTGTCGCAAAAGGGATATACAAAATCATATTAAATCCGTCGCCAGCGCAGATTGAGGAACGCTTCGCAGAAAGAACGCGGTATGTTTACCGAGGCCTATTCTTGACCGAAATGCTGATGTATACTCAAAATAAATTAAAATGGTTTGGTGGGTCTCCTTAGCCCGTCGTAAGCCTCAGTCTGATGAAAAGGGAGGGCGGACATGAAGAGAAGGAACATCCTCAGGGCAGCGGCCGCAGGTCGATCGCTCGGTGTCTGCGTCTGCACGGCCGGGTTTGTTCTTGGCCCGCTTTTAGCAGCTGTACCAGCCGTTCAGGCTGCCCCCCTCATGGAAGCCGGACAGGAGAACCAGGCGAGCCGCAATCTCCGGCAGCTTCGCGACGAGGTCGAATGGCGGCGGCTTGAAGGCGAGGTGAATTCGCTTGAGGCGCAACGTCGTGAAGCAGCGCCTCCCCCTGCGGCTCAGGAGCCGACGGTTCCCGCGGGGGCTTTCCGCTTCCGGCTCGAAGCTGTGACGCACACGCCCTCGGCGATTCTTTCGGACGAGGAGTTCACGCGCGTGACCGCACCCTTCGTGGGACGCGACGTCGCGATAGCGGATCTGAAGGCAATGCTCGAGGCGGTGAATGCCCTTTACCGTGAAAAGGGCTACGTCGTCTGTGAAGCACGTCTCGCGCCCCAGCGCATCCGGGGCGGCCGGCTGTTGGTAACGCTCGTCGAAGGGCGCACGGGGTGCACGACGGTTTCGGGCGCCGAACATACGAGCGCGGGCTACATCCTCGGCGCTTTCGAACTCAAGCAGGGTGAAGTCGCGAACTACCGCGAGATGAGCGACGCGCTCGTACGCTTCAATATGACGAACGACGTCGAACTTTCGGTGGACATCCGCGCCGGTGAGGCGCCTGGCACCACGGACTATGAAATCCGCACGACGGAACCGCCCAACTGGAGCGCGTCCTTTTTCGCCGACACCCTGGGTCCCCGCTCGACGGGGCGTCCCCGGGCAGGCGTTTCGATCACGAACCGCAGCGTCTTCGGGCGGCGCGATGCGGCGACGCTCCTCGGCCTCGTAAGCGAAGGGAGCCGAAGCTTCTACGGGAGCTACGGGATGCCGCTCAATTCGATGGGCACGCGCCTCACGGCGAGCGTCTCAATCGGCAGCGTGGACGTGATTGCGGGGCCTTCCGCCGCGGGCGACGTCGAAGGGGACTCTGAATACTATGCCTTGCGGCTGGAACACCCGGTTTACGTCACCCCGCAGCAGAAGTGGACCCTCTGGGGCGAATGGTCGCGACAAAAGAGCGAGACAGACTTCTTTGCAGTGACGATTAACGACGTGGAGATCGATACCGCTCGGGCGGGCGTCGAGGCGATTGTCTTCGGCAGCCAGTCGGTCTTTTACTTCACGACTGCCGTCGGGCATGGCCGCGTGAAGGAGCGCACCTTTGAGGAGCGCTGGGAACAGAACATTCTTACGGGGAGCGCCTTCTGGCGGGTGCAGACCGCGCCCGACTGGCGGGTTTCCGTTTCGGGCGCCTGGCAGGCGGTCATTGACGGCGACCCGCTCTCCTCGTCGCAGTACTTTTATCTTGGCCACACGAGCGGCGTTCGCGGTTATGACAACGACGTGCTCTCGGCCGAGGCGGGCGCCTACGTGAACTTTGAGGCCTCCTGGGCGCCTGCGGGTCCCCGCACGGCGCTCTTTGCCTTCCTCGATGCGGGGCGGCTTACAGGGACCTCCTCCTACAGCCGGCGCGAACTCGCTTCCACGGGGCTCGGCGCAACCTGGCCCCTTTGGAAGGGCGCCTCAGTGACGGCAACGGCGGGCTTCCCGCTCATTAGAAATCTCGGTGCAGGCGAGCGCGCGGGCAAGGCGCGCTTCGACTTGGCGGTGACGGCGTCCTGGTGACGCACAGGGCCGCGGACGACGGGCGCAGGAACGCCCGGACGAAGAAATGATTGAGGTGATGTATGAACGCGATCTTCAAGGTACTCTGGAACAAGGCCCGCGGACAGTTTGTTGCGACGGATGAAACGAAGACCGCCTTCGGCAAGGGCAAAGTGCGCTCCACGGTCCAAAAGGGCCTTTCAGCGCTCCTCCTTTCGGCCCTGGCTGCCGGGAGTGTCTCGGCCGCGGGCGTCGTGAGCGGATGGGACAGCACCACCGTGACGGCGGACCAAGCGGGTAAGGTCCTCAACGTCACGACCTCCAAGTACGTCAACGACGGCAAGACCGGCATCAACAAGTTCAGCCAATTCACGGTGAATGCGGATCAAATTGCGAATCTGCAGTTCGGCAGCGGCCAGCAGCTCCTCAACCTCGTCAATGCAAAGATCGAGATTGACGGCGTCGTGAACGCCGTGAAGAACAATAAGATCGGCGGCGACCTCTATTTCGTCTCCCCGGTCGGCATGGTGGTAGGAACGACGGGTGTCATCAACGCCGGCAGCCTCACGACGACGATTACGACGCAGGATCAGTTCAACACGTGGTCGAACCTCGCCAACGGTGATCAGCCGACGACCTTCAATGACGCCTTTCTCCAAAACCTCCGCACGGGTGATGGCGTGCCGATCAATCCCGCAGGCGTGATCACCGTCAAGGGCAGCATCAACGCGGGCAACAGCCTCGCACTGCTTGCGGGGAGCGTCCAAATCACTTCGGGCGCGAGCCTCACAACGGGCGTAGCCAACTTTCAGGACCTCGTCAATATCCGCGGCGCTGACGGACAGGTGACCACTTCGGCCAACCTCGAAAAGGACCTCGCTTTTGAGACTGATCCCGACACGGGCGACGTGCTTCTTTTCGCACGCGCGGCGGGCGATCTTGCGGCAGACGCTGAAACGCAGGCTCCGGAGTCCGGAGAGAAGACGGACGGCAAGGGAACAGCGGTTGCCGCGAGCGTGGTGGTTGAGGAAGGAGCGGTCGTCAAGGCTGCGGGCAACCTCACGGCGAAGGCCTATGCCGGCAACGGCGCTGTAAATCCGCTTGCGGGCGCCCCGATTCTCTTCAAGTCAAGTGACGGCGAAGGCCGTGATGTTTCGGCTTCCGTTGAGCTCTTAGGCACCGTGCACGCCGAAGGAAACCTGACTGCTGAGGCTCGAGCCTTCAATATTGTTGACCATTCGACGAGCTTCATCGGTAAGGCGCTCGAGACTATCCAGAGCGGATTTGTGCCGATCGATACGGGCACGATCGAATATGTGGATATGTCGGCCGACGCGCGGGTTACGGTAGGCGAAAAGGCCGAAGTGACCGGTGTGCAGGGGCTCACCCTTGAGAGCGAGGCGCATTCCGACCTCAAGGTGGGCAACCAGTCCGGGTTTAAGAACTTCCTCAACTGGGGCAAAGCCGAATCGATCCCGGTGGTCTCTGCCGCAGCGATGCGCGTGAAGAACACGAGTGCCGTGGAGATCAAGGGGGCGCTTGCAACCGACGGCGAACTGAAGCTCGCTGCAGCGGGCGACCTTAAAGTGGATGCCAGCGTGAAGTCGGCTACCTCGGCAACGAAGGCGCCGCAGGCGAGCTTTATCTATGCGGACCTGGACGCGGGGACAAACGTTTCCGTTGCCGACGGCGCATCAATCGGCGCGGCCGGCACGAGTGCTCTGGGCCCCTCCAAGGTGACCGTAGAGGCCAAGCAGACGAACCGCGTCGAGACGGACGCAGAAACGAATACGCCGCCCACGGGCAACATCGCGCTCGCGGTGAATATCACGAAGTTCAACGCTTCGGCCCAAACGAATATCGGCGCGGGCTTCACGACGTCGGGGACGGCAGACGTACGCGCGACGAACAAGACGGAAACCCTCAAGGTCCGCGCAAAGACCACCGTGGGCGACTACGGCATCCAGATGAAGATCATGGATTTCGGGTCGAACCTCGCCTTCGGCAAGGTGGCTGATTCGCTTGCCGGCGTGTTCGGCACGTCCGCGGGCGGGAGCGCCACAACCTCGAAGTTCCAGCTCGGCGGTGCGGCCGCCTACGTGAAGAACGCCCAGTCGGCGACGGTGACGATCGAACCGAATGTGAAACTTGAGTCGACAGGAAAGTTCACCGTCGAGGCGAAGTCTGACCTCGCTGACCACCACTACGAGGCGGTGACAAAGCAGGTGATTGACAACGAGCAGGGCAACGCTGAGAAAGACAAGCAGGGTGCGCTCGCGATTCTCATCAATGAAACGGGCGACGGTGCCTCCTCGCTCGCGAGCGTGACAGTGGGCGATGGTGCCTCGATCACGACGAGGAGCTCAGGCGACCTCACGCTTACCTCCAAAGCGCTTATCAACAAGGACCGATTTAAGTTCCTCAAGCAGGAGCTCATTGACTGCTTCAACGCCTACGCGGATCATTTCACCGCTGATGCTTATAAGGACGAGCTCGCCGCCTTCACGGCCGCCAAGTATAAGATGGTCGAAGCCTTCGATGCGGTGGGCCAAGCAGAGAATTTCACGACCGGCATCACTCAGCTCCAGACCGCCTTTGAAGAATTCTCCAGAACCTTGAAGGACCTCATGTCGCTCGTGGGTGAAGGTGCGGGAACCGCGTCGGACTTCATCGACTTCGGCATGAGCGTTCTCGATTTCCTCAATCCGGCGAGCTACACCAACGCCTTTGTTTCGGCAGGCGGCAAGACGTACAAGGCGCAGGCCGATAATCCCTTCTCCGTGGCGGGTTCGCTCGCGGTGCTCGATCAGACGACGAAGAGCGCAGTTGAAGTCGGCGCAGGGGCGGCCCTCGAGTCGGCCGAAGCCCTTGGGCTCACGGCGACGAGCCGCAATGAAAGCATCGCTATGGGCGGACAGCTCGACAACTTCTTGGGCGTACCGCTTCCGAACATCGACAAAGGCAAATCCCTCGGCGCTTCGGTGGTGTATCACGAGCTCGGCACCGACAACCTCATCCTCGTGAAGGAGGGCGCAGCGCTTTCCGGTACAAAGACGGACCTGAACGCGAACGATGAATTGGACGGCGTTACCATCGCCGCGTCCGCGGGCTACAACACGGGCACGCTTTCAGCGTCGGGTATGGCGGCCGTCACGGAAGCCGATGCAAAGAACCGCATCGCCATTGACGACGAGGCACGGATTGAAGCAAGGTCGGACGACCTTACGATAAAGGCTCTGCGAGACGATTCGGTGCAGACTGTTGCGGGCGCTCTCTCCTTCGTGAAGAGTGTGGATGGGGCGGCAAACGCCGTAGGGGCGGGCGTCGCAGTGAATCTCGGGTCTTTCGGCAATACGCTCGAAATGAAGGACCTTGACGGGACATCGAGTATTGGGGACTACGGCGCGGGTGCGCTCAAAGCGGGCGGTACGCTGGCCCTCACGGCTGAAAGCGGCCTCAGCCTCAATGCCGTCGGGCTCGCCGGTCAGGCAGGCGTTTCCGGTTCCGGTTCCGGCTCTGCCAACACCAAAAAGCCCGATGCGGCGGGCGATCTCGGCGCTCTCGGAACCCAGACAGGTTCTTCGGCGCTCACGGGCGCTGCGTCGGGGCTTGCCGAAGGCGGCGCTCTGCAGGGCGCAGTTTCGTCGGGAGCTGGTTTGGCGGCGGCTCAGGCCGGCGGCGATGCTGCCGGTGCCGACGGGAGCTACTCTGGGCTAGAGACTGGGAATCCATCGTCAGCATTGTCAGGCATTGCCTCCGCCGGCAGCGTCACTTCAGGCATTGAGGCTGCCGGATCGAGCTTCCAGCTCTCTGCGGCAGGATCCTTCGCCTGGAACGACGTCACCGAATCGAATGTCCTTCACATTGAAGGCGCATCGGCCGATCAGAATGGAATGATTACGCTCGATGCCCAAAAGACGGCCGTCGAATCGGTGACGAACAAGTGGGTCGGCGCCTTTGCGGGCGGCGCAGCCGTTTCTGTCTCAAAGGGCGGATCGGGCACGTCGGTCGGAATCGGCGGCGCTGCCGCAGTGAACCAAAACAATGCGGAAAACCGCCTGACCATCAAGAATGTGTCGCTCTCGGAAAAAGTTGAGAACATGGGCGTTTATTCGCTCGTCAACGGCACGACCGTTGCCCAAGGGCTCGGCGTTGCCGTCTCGACCTCGGGCGGCCCTGCCGGCGCGATCGACGCGGGCGTCTCGGTGAACCTCATCGAAAACACCGTCCGTGCGGATGTTGAAGGTTTGTCCGTCGGAAACGAGTCAGGCGAATTTGAATACGCGCAGACCGCCTGGACGGGCGAAATTCAGGTGACGGGCGGCACCACCGTCGGCGTCGCCTCCGGTTCGGGCGGCTTCTCCGGCGCCGTGGGCGCTGCCGTGGCCGTGGCGGACATCGACAACACCGTCGCCTCGACGCTCAAGGGGGCGAACTTCACAAACGCGAAGTCTGTTGACGTGAAGGCGCTCGCTTCGCTTACGCAGGTGAATACCGCGGTGGGCGTGCAGGCCGCCGTGGGCAGCGGTTCGGGTGCGGCATTAAACGGCTCGATCATCTCGGCGGACATCACCAACATCGTGAACGCATCGGCTGAGGATTCGCAGGCTTCGCTCGCAAAGGACGGATCTTTCACGATCACCGCACGCGATGCCGGCACGGGCGATGGCGAGGAGGCGCATGCCTACGCCGAACGCGCGAAGGGACGCACGGGATTCGTGGAAGAGGATGAGCTTTTGAACCGTTCTCTTCTCAAGGGCGTTCAGATCGCCGAGGACGACTCGGGCGAAAACTACCGCGACCTCAGCTCCGGCTTTATGGATGGCTCGGGCATGACGCAGGTCTCTGCGGCGATCTCCGTCGCGGCGACGGGCGGTTCCTCGGGCGGTGCGGGCGGTGCCGGCGTTGTTGTTACGGACTTTGAAAACACCTTCGGCGCTTCGTCGAAGGGCCTCACGGTGACGCACGACGGCTCGGGACTTTTTAGCGAAAAGGCACAAAGCGACGTCGTGACGGTTGCTGTCGCCGCGGGCGCAGCGGGTACGTCGGGGAATTTCTCGGCTTCGGGTTCGGTGATCGTCTCAGACGTGACGCAGACGGCTCAGGCTTCGGCCGAAGACCTCACCCTTACGGCCGGTGCGATGAAGGACGATGCGGTCCGTGCAGTGCTCGCCGCGCAGACGAATGCCAAGACCGTGAACGTCGCGGGCAACGTGAGCGTGCAGGTTTCAGCGGGCGGGGGCGGCCTTGGGGCCGCTGTCGTGGTGGCTGAAGTTGAGAACAATGCCCTTACGACGCTCAAAAATTCGACGATTTCGAGCGTTAAGGACGCCTCTGCGGAGGACGGCTCAACAGTGCCGGGCGCCCTCGGACTCCTCGCCGAGAATAACTCCGAAATTTGGACGGCCGCCGCCGCGGCAACCGTCTCCTCGAACGCTGCACTGGGTGCGAGCGTTGCGGTGAACCGCGCTGTCGGAAATGCGCAGATCGACGTCGACGCGGTGACGCTCGACGGGCTTGGGCATTTTGACGCTCAAGCGCGCGACGATTCCGAACTCTGGACGCTCTCGGGCGCCGTCTCGGCCGCAGTGAAGCCGGGCGCCGCCGCGGGCGCAGGACTTGCCTTCGCCTCGAGCCGCGGATCAACCAAGGCGGACGTGAACGGACTCACGCTTCTCGCCTCTGAAGAGAAGACGGATATTGGCGTGTCGGCCGAAGCTCAGGATCACGTCTCTACCCTCACGCTCGCCGTGGGTGCGGGCGGTTCGGTGGGACTCTCGGGAGCCGCGGCGAAGAATGTCGTGGAACGCACGGTTGCGGCAGACCTCACGGGGCTGAAAACAAACAATAAAGCGAATGAAGCCGATGAGACCATTGAAGGTGCGGGCGACGTCGTCGTGCGCGCCGAGAGCCGCGCCGATATTGACAATCTGGCTCTCGTAGCGGCGGGGAGTCAGGCTGCGGCCCTTGGGGCCGGCGTTGCCGTCAATACCATCGACGTGGACGTCGCAGCGGGTGCACACGACCTGAAGGCGGGCGTGAGTTCGCTAAACGTCGCAGCCCACTCGGCCAATGATATCGACACGATCGGCGTGGGCGGCGCGGGCGCGGGCACGATCGCGGCTGCAGGCTCCACGGCCTTCAACACGATCACGGGCGACACGTCGGCTGCGCTGACAGATTCGATCCTGCAAGCGGCAGATGCTGTCGCGGTGCACGCTGAATCCGACGATGTGATCGGCACCTATGCCGGTCAGGGTGTGGGCGCCGGGACGATTGCCCTCGGGCTATCCGTCGCGATGAGCGAACGCTCGGGGGCAACCACGGCGACGGTGAGCGGCTCTTCCGTCAAGGAAACCGGAACGGGTACCGGGACGCTCACAATGAAGTCGGGCGTAGACGACACGCATATCAACAACGCGATTGTTGAGCAGGATGCGCTCAATGTCCAAACGAGCCTTGAAGACAAGCGCACCGAAGAGACGGTGGACGGCATTGCGGTTGCGGCGACTTCTGCGACGACCTATAAGACGCTTACGATCAACGGCGGCGGCGCGGGGAGCGCGCAGGCCGCAGGGACGGCCTCGATCGTCACGCATGCGGGCAGGACCGAAGCGGGCGTCTCCAGTTCCACGCTTGAATCCGCCGGCAAGCTCGCCGTCGAGGCGGGTGACTACGCGAACTTCTCGAGCGTACTCGTCACAGCGGGCGGCGCCGGGGGGATAAGCGCCAATGGGTCGGTGACGCAGACCGATGCGGCGCACGCGACTCGTGCGGCGGTCGAAAACTCTTCGCTCACGTCCGCCGCGGCAACGACGCTCAGCGCTGAAGCGAAGGAAGGCGTTTCGAATCTCACAATCGCCGCGGGCGGCGCAGGCGCCATTGCGGTTGATGCGGTCGTGGCCATCGCGAACCAGAAGTCCTCGGTCGTGACCGCCCTGGAGAACTCAACGGTCGCGGGCGGCGCTTATACGCAGAAAGCAGACTACCTCGGGCGAATCACCAATCTCGGCGTGTCGGCTGCCGGCGCGGGCGCTTTGGCCGGCGCCGCGACGGTTGCGATCAATACGGCAGACGTGGTTGTGAAGTCTGTGGTTGATGGCGGCAGCGCCGTCAAGCCCGCGGGCGCGGTCTCGATTGAAGCGGGACGCACGCTCGACTGGAACGAGTACGGCGGCGCCGCGGCTGCGTCGGGCGCCGGTGCTGTAGCCGGAACTGTCTACATCAACGAGACGGCGGGCGAAACGCTCGTTGTCGTGGATGATGCCCAATTGGGTGACGGCACGAACCAGGTGACGCTCTCGGCGAAGAACGACGACTCGATAGAACTCGTCGCCGTCTCTGCAGCCGGGGCTAAATACGTCGCTGCCGGCGCGACCGTGGCGGTGAACACCATGGCGGGAAACGTCGGCACGATGGTGAAGAATGCTGCCCTTAAGGGCACGGACGTCAAAGTCGAGGCTCTTGCCGACCGAAAAGCCAAGTCGACCCTCGTCTCGGCTTCTGCTTCGCTTGCCGCAGGGCTTGCCGCCAACGTCTTCTCGACCCGCGTGGGCGGGACGGGGAGCTATGCGGAACTCTTGGGCGAGGGCGACGCGGGTACGTCCGCGACACTTGAAAAATTTAAGGGCGACTACGGCGCACTCTCAAAGAAGGAGCTGACAACGGGCGCCGCGGGCGGCGCCTCTGAGGGCGAAGTGAAGGCCGAAACCGAAGCCAAGTCGGATCTTGTCAAGGGCACGGGCGTGATGTCGGTCAATTCGACCTTCGAGGGCTCAAACTCGGTCACCCTTGCTGCGAAAGAAGATGCCAAGGCGGGTTCAGGCATTGATGCTGAACTCGGACTCGGCACGGCGGGCGCCGTCGGCATCGGCGCGTCGGTGGTCACCGTTGACCGCGTGATGGGTGCCTCCGTCACGATGAGCGGCGGCGGGATCAATGCCAAGACCGCGGAGATTACGGCAAGCGCCGGAGCTGACGACAGTCTCAAGGTCCATCAGGGATCTGCGGGCTTAGTGGGCGGCAACGCCTCCTACGTTCGAGAGCAAGTCTCGGGCGGCGTGACTGCTGTTGTTGAGAATCAGGCTAATGTCAAGGGCGAGTCGGTTCACATCACGGCGAAGAACGACTCGTCCGTAACGGCCGATGCCTTCGGCGTTGCCGCAGGCGCAGTGGCCGTCGGCGCGCAGATCGCGAAGATCAAGGATGCCTCTTCCGTCGTCGTGAAGCTCGAAAACTCGAACTTCGTTGGTGACGTCAAGGCGACCGTCGACCGTGCGCAGCGCCTCCAAGCAGAAGCAACGGCTGGCTACGGCGGCGCGGTGGCGGGTGCGGGCGCCGTCACGGAGATCAGCGACAGCGGCAAGGCACAGGCAACGCTCACGAACGTCTCAGCATCCGGCGCCTCTTTTGAGACGGCGGTGAACCTTCACCCCGAACTCAGCGTCAAGTCCTACGCTGCGGGCGGCGCTTTGGGTGTCTCCGCGGGCGTCGTCCAGGCGACGGCGGAAGAATCGGGCGAGGCGACGCTTGTCGTTACGGGCGGTGAGCTTAAGAGCGACGAAGTGAAGCTCTCGGCTTTGGCTGGCGAAAAGACGGACAAAGAGTCCGATGCGCTGCGCCTCACGGGCCGCGTTGAAGGCTATGGCGGCGCGGCCGTTGCAGGCCTTAACTTCAATACGGTGAATCTGAGCAACACGGCGAAGGCTTCTCTCAGCGTGGACGGCACTGCGTTCCGGGCGGCTGAAGAGAAGATCGCCGGCACAGCAGCCCAACTCCGCACGGGCGGCTACGGGCTCTACGACGCCTCGGCCGACGCCGTCGCGGCGGGCGGCATTCTGGCAGCAGGCAGCAACGACCTCACGGTGGTGCACGGACTCGAGTCCGAAATGACCCTTAAGGGCAGCGCGACGACGCTCGGGTCGCTTGACGCTGCGGTAGAAAATGCCGAAAGCGCGAAGATTCTCGGTGAATCCGCTGGGGGCGCCCTCATCAACGCAGATGGCAACGATGCGGTGCGTACCACTCATGAGGACATTTCGAGCGCCGCACTGACGGTTGCGGGAAGCTTCACGACCGCCGGAGACATGAGCTTTGAGGCCGCGTCCAATTCCGACCTTCTCATGACGGCCGACAATACCAAGGGCGGCCTTGCCGCGCTTTCGGGCGCCGTGGGGACGAACACCATGGAAGGTTCGACGGCCGTACGGGTGACGGACGGCGCCGCGCTTTCTGCTGGCGGTGATCTGCGGCTTGGCGCGCTCAACGCCTGGACGCTCGGCGCCGCCTCGGGCGACCATCTCGTGAAGTCTGAGGTCTACGGCGCGATTGCCGGCGGCGGCATAAAGTTTACAAACACGGTCGAGCGTTCTGCCGACGTGTCGGTAGGCAAGAATGCATCGCTCTTTGCCGGCGACTCGATCACGGCCGAGGCGAAGAGCACGGGTGATGCGGATGTGCGCGTGCTCGCGCGCACCGCGGGCGCCTTCAACGCATTGGGCGCCACAGTTGAGAGTTCAGTGAAGAACGCCAACACCGTTTCGGTCGAATCGGGGGCGGTCCTGCGCACGCAGTCTACCGAAGGCGTTGTGGCGCTTGCCGCCACGGGTGAGGACCAGCTCGAGCACGAGGCGCTCACCCGCATTGAGGGTTCAGCGCTTGCCAACGCGAATTCGAACGCCAAGGTCACGGTGGAGCGCACAAACACCGTCAGCCTCAAGTCGGGCGCCGAAATCCGCTCGGGCGGTGAGGTGCTCCTCAATGCCGGCGCGGCTGCGGACGGCACGCAGTCGAAGCTCGAGATGCAGAACCGCGCGGAGTCCTTCTCCTACGCGTTCCTCTCGGGCATCAGTGCCGACCTCAATGCGAAGACAAAGCTTTCGGGCATCGTAGACGTCGCGGGCAAGGTTGTCTCGACCACCAATACGGCGGTTACGGGCGATTCGGGCGACTACATGATCACGGGCGACTCGCTTTCGCACTACTGGGGACAGCTCAAAGCCGACGACAAGTCGACGCTCGCCGTCAAGGGAAGCGGCAAGAAGGATGCTGCCGTCGAAGAGACGGGCCGCATCAACGTCACGGGTTCGATCGACGCAGGCGTCAATACCAAGGCTGACATCGTGATCTCGGGGCTGCTCAACCCCGAGGGGAGCGATGCAGAAATCGCCGGCTCGCAGAACAAGCCCACTGTCAAGGTTGAGGCGGGCACCGAAGAGGCGAAAGAGAGCATTCTCAGCAGCATCTCCGGTCCGGTTTCCGAATCCGAAGGCAACGTGTACTGGGAGCGCTACGCGGAGCTCGAGAAGATCCTCCGAGAATATACGGGCGCGACGACAGAAGCCATCGTCGGCTATCAGGCCGAATTCGAGGCGCTTGCCGCCCTTATGGAACAAAAGGGGCTTGGCGAATGGGTGACGCTCGAGTTTACGGAAGACGGCAAAACGGTTACGCAGCGTACCTTCGTGCCGATTGAGAAGAGTGAAGAACTCTACGTCGCTGTGAACGGCATTACCGTCTCAGGCGGCAGCATCAAGCTCAACGCCGCCGAAGTGACGGGGTCGGGGGCTATCTCCGCCAACGCAGCCGAAGGCGTGTGGATCAAAAATGAGTCGAACGCCTCGCTCAAGGTGGGCGACATCGTGATTCAGGCCAAGGGCGGCGAAATTGAGCTTAACGGCGTTGCGGCCGACGAAAGCGCGCTCAAAGAGGCGGGCTTCCAAGGGAACGTTCGCTCGAGCGACAACACGGCCGATCCGGTGATCAGCATCGAGTCGGAGGCCCAAACGGGCTCCTATACCGTGAAGTACAAGGAGGACGAACCAGGAAATCCGTTGACGGTGACGCCTTCCACGAACTTGGTTCTCACGGGCGAAATCCGCAACAACGCGGGTGACGTAAGCATCTGGGCAAAGGACGGCGACCTGGTGTCCCTCGGCGACGTGGGGGCGTCCGGCACCCTCACCTTGACGGCAAAGGGTTCGATCATGCAGTCCTACACATCGGGTCTCACGAACATCGGCGGCGATGTTCCGGGGAACGCGTGGCAGAACGAGATCGGCCAAATCAGCAGCAAGGATAACTACGACTCTTCGAAAGACCCCAGCACGCTCTTCGTCTCCTCCGACGTCCAAGCACCTTCGGGCGGCAAATGGGTGGCGGGCGGCGCCATCATCATCTCGGGCGACCTCATCAACCTCAACGGCACCGTACAGTCGGGCTACGACACCTATGAGCTCAAGATCAACGAAACCGTGCTTGAACAGAAGATTTCTGAGATCCGCGAGGCTTGGCGTCGAGCGGGGAGTCCCACTAACATCGATGTGAAGAGTTCCGCCTATCGACTGCAGGCCGAAGAAGCTGTGAAGACGGACGACGGCTCCTACAAGCTCCTCGTCGCTGCCTGGTATGACCCGGTGAAGGATCGGATCGTCATGGACGATGTCCTCCCTGAAGGCGGGAGCATCTTCATCACAGGCAAGATTGCCAGTACGGGCGGCGGCAAGATCTTTGCGTCGGACGGCTCGGCTGACGTGCGGTTTAATGCCGGCAATCACGACGTTCTCACCGGCCGCATCGACACCGGAAGCTCAAAGGGCGTCGTGCAGTTCACCGACCTCTTCTGGAGCGACAGCACAAAGGGTACGGGCGCCAAAGTCACGCGCTGGCAGGACGGTAAGACCACCGAATATATGGTGGATCACAACGGCCAAGCGATAGGAAATGAAACCGTCAGGAACGGCATCCAGAACTATTCGCCCAAGGATGGACTCCTCTATGTCTGGACCGAGGGGATGGTTTCGAGCACAACTGAGCGGAAGTACTCCGAATACATGGCGAAGTGGTGGGGCGCGGCCGACGATAAGCTGAAGGAAGCCTTTGCAGTCGAAGGGGAGACGATTGAAAAGTCCGGCGATCTCTATCAGGGGGCGACGATCACCGACAAGCTGACGCGCCCCAACAAGGGCATCGGTCAGGACGCCAACTTCTACGCCTGGATGGATGTGATCGATAAGACCGACACGGGCTACCAGGTGACGAAGAAGAAGTGGAAGACGGGATTCCTTGGCTGCCACAAGTGGACGAGCTACACGATCACACGCGACACGACTTCAAAGCGCATGGTGACCTACACCGTGAAGGCTGACAAGGATGTCTCGGTCGGCTTCCTCAAGGGCTCGAACACCGTGGACATCACCTCGAACCGGTCGATCCACCTCGGCAACTCGATTACCGCGCAGGGCGGCACCATCAGCCTGAATGCGGGCGGCAACATTCGTGCGGAGAGCGCCGGAGCGTCGCTTAACGGCGCAAACACGATTAATCTGACCGCGAAGGGCGACATTGGTTCTTCGCTCCGTCCAATCGCGCTCAAAGGCGGCTCGGGCGCACTTAAGCTCGGAGCGGAGGCTGCGAACATCCGCATCGACGGCACGAACCTCGGTGCGGGCCGCACTGTTTCTTCGGACGGACTGCTCGCCGGCTCGACCCTCAGCGTCGCCGTACGCGGCGACCTTCAGGCAGCGAAGGCGCAGGGCAAGGACGTGACGCTCTCGAGCGCCGAGGGCGGCGTGAAGGTGAACGACCTCAGGCAGCTCGAAGCCGCGGGCACCCATGCCGTCAATATCTCCGCCCTGAATGACGTTGAAGTGACGGCCTCTACGGGCGACCTCGGTCTCGGCCTCATTGAATCGAAGTTGGGTGACGTGGTTCTCACAGTGGAAAACGGGTCGGTCTACGACGCTTCGGGCGCTGCGGATGCGTCGGACGTCTCCGATGAAAAGCGCCTCGAAGCGTGGAAACGTGCGGGCCTTATCAACGCGGATGGCTCGAGCACCGGTGACACGCTCTGGCAGGCGGACGTTGAGGCTGAAAAGAACCGCATCACGCAGGCCTACGCCCGGATGGAGAGCTACCAGGCCTTCATCAAGAAGGGCGGTAAGCTCACGCAAGCCCAGGAGCAGGACTACACAGACCTGCAGGCGATATACGGGCAGTTCGCGAGCGCTGAAGCGGCCGTCTCGGCTATGGAGCAGGACGAAACCTCGAGTCTCGGCAAGCTTATCGCGAGCCGCGAGAACTACGGCTGGACCGAGAACGATCTGCTTTACTCGATCGCCGACACGATCATCAATTCAGAAGGTTCATCGACCACGACCGCGCGCGCAACGAACGTCCGGGGCGTGAACGTCGAGATCAACGCAGCGAACGCGGGCTCGGTGGGCGAAGTGGGTGAGACCGTCACCGGACGTCTCTCGGACGAGGACGAGACGAAGCGCCTTACGCTCCTCAAAGCCCTTTCTCGTGCCGACATCGGTGACTTCTCGAGCAAGGACGGAGTGGTTTCCGTCACGCTCAAGATCCCCGTCACTATCGAGGCGTCGGGGAACCTCACCGTGAATGCCCGCGACAACATCTTCCTGGAGTCGCCTGAAGGCTCAGGGCTTGCTGTCAAGGAAATCGTTTCCAAGACGGGCGATGTGCGCGTTACCTCGCGCGGCGGCATTTCGGCGGCAGAGGGTTCCGGGCTTGTGAGCGGCAATACCGTGACGCTGCGCGGCGGCACGGGCGGCATCGGCGCTGCGGACGCCTACCTCAAGATCCACTCGGATCCGACAAAGTGGGCCGCCGTCAATGCGGGCGGCGACATCTTCATTGAGGCCGTTGATGCGAACGGGGCGCTTGGCGACATGACGCTCTATTCGCTCGCGGGCGACAAGGATGTCTCGCTAAAGGCCAACAACCTCTACGCGTACTCGGGCGACAAGCTCGGCGACGACTACGACGACTTCGCTGAGCTCGGCTACATCCAAGGGCAGACGCTCAACTTCGAAGTGCGCGGCGACTTCGGCACCGAAGACACTGCGCTGCGCGTAGGCACCGACTCCACGGTGAACTTCTCCGAATCCGTGGGCAACGTGCGGCTGCGCGGCATGGGTGAATCGGGAGAACTCGCGATCAACGGCATCAACGCTTCGGGTGTGGTGGACATTGACTCCGAGGGCGGCTTAAAAGTCGGCGCTGTGAAGGGCGATTCGGTTGAGCTCGACGCCGTGAAGCAGATCACGCTTACGGGCAATTTGGAGTCGACGGGTGAGCATAAGGACCTCGCCGTGACGTCGAAAGAGGCCGGGATCGAGCTTGCCGACAACTCGACCGTCCGCTCCGAGGGCGGCGTGAAGCTTGACGCAAAGGCGGGCGAGCTGAAGTTCACGGGCGGCGTTGTTGAGGCTGCAGGCGATGCATCGCTCCTTGGTAAATCTGTCACCGCGACTCGGGGCAACCTCCGTGCGGGCGGCCGGATCGAAGTCGGCGCCACGGGCGGCGGTATCAACGCGGCAGGGCTCCAGACCCAAGCTGGCGCGGGGACACTCATCACCGCTGTGGGCGGCGGCGTAGCGCTCTCGGGCGGCTCCTCGATTGAAGCCGCGCACGACGTGAAGATCTCGTCTGAAGAGACGCTTGACCTCGCCAATGCGACGGTCCAGTCCACAGCGGGCAAGGTTGAGCTCGATGGTCTTGCAGGGATTGTTGCGAAGGATGCCACGCTCTTGGCAGCCAAGGAGGTTACGGTCGAGGCAAATGAAAATATCGAGGTCTCGAATTCCACCGTTAAGGCCGCTTCGCTTGCAATCACTGCTGCGCAGAACCTCACCGGAACCGGGCTGGAGGGCACGATTACGGGAGCGGCCGAGCTCACGGCTGGTGAGAATCTGGTGCTTGACAGTGCAGATCTCTCGGGCGGTACAGTGAGCGCAGTTGCCGCGCAGGGGCTTTCCGCACGCGGAGCTGCCCTCAACGCGACCAAAGGTACCCTCACGCTCAAGGCTGAAGCTGCCGATATCGACGCCTCCGGAGCAACACTGACGGCTAAAGACGAGGTGAAACTCACCGCGAAGCAGTCGATCACTGCGACTGAAGCTTCCGTTGAGGCCGATTCGCTCACGATGACGGCTGATACGGGCAGCGTTGGAGCTACTGGCTTCACGGCGACCGTTGCTGATCAAGTCTCGGTTGTGGCGGGTGACACCGTGGTGCTCGACAATGCCGAGCTCGCCGCAGGTGCTCTCACGGCAACCGCGAGTTTGGGTGATCTGTCTGTCAAAGACGCTGTGATTACGGCGACGAAGGACGGAGTCACGCTCACGGCTGAGGCTGCCGATATCGACGCCTCCAGTGCAAAACTGACGGTTAAAGACGAGTTGACACTCACGGCGCAGCAGTCGATCACTGCGACTGACGCCAATGTGACGTCCAATTCGCTCACGATGACGGCCAATACGGGCAGTGTTGAAGCCTCCCGTCTCACGGCGACCGTTGCTGATCAGGCATCGGTTGAGGCAGGCAACTCCGTGACGCTTGACAGCTCCAAGCTCGGTCTTGGCGCACTCACTGCGTCCGCAAAGTCGAGCGATCTGTCTCTGACGTCAGCAGAGATCGAAGTCTCCGGTGCCGCTGAACTCACGGCGCAGGACACGATCACTGCAACTGACGCCAACGTGACGTCCGATTCGCTCACGATGACGGCCGAGACGGGCAGCGTTGAAGCCTCCGACTTCATGGCGACCGTTGCTGGTCAGGCTTTGGTTGAGGCGGGCGACTCTGTGACGCTTGACGGCTCCAAGCTCGGTCTTGGCGCACTCACTGCGTCCGCAAAGTCGGGTGATCTGTCTCTGAAGTCAGCGGAGATCGAAGTCTCCGGTGCCGCAAAACTCACGGCGCAGGACTCGATCACTGCAACTGACGCCAACGTGACGTCCAATTCGCTCACGATGACGGCCGAGACGGGCAGCGTTGAAGCCTCCCGCCTCATAACGATCGTTGCTGATCAGGCTTTGGTTGAGGCGGGTGACTCTGTGACGCTTGACAATGCCGAGCTCACCGCAGGCGCCCTAACGGCAACTGCGAAGAAGGGCAATCTGTCTGTCAAGGACGCAGAGGTTACGACAAAGACGGGCGGAGTCACGCTCACGGCTGAAGCTGCTGACATCAACGCCTCCAATACCAAACTGACGGCTGAAGGCGAGGTGAAACTCACCGCGCAGAACTCGATCACTGCTACTGACGCTTCCGTTGAGGCCGATTCGCTCACGATGACAGCCGAGACGGGCAGTGTTGAAGCCACTGGCTTCACGGCAACTGTTACTGGTCAGGCCTCGGTTGTGGCGGGTGACTCTGTGATGCTCGACAATGCCGAGCTCACCGCAGGTAGCCTAACGGCAACTGCGACGACGGGTGTTCTGTCTGTCAAGGACGCAGAGATTACGACAAAGACGGGCGGAGTCACGCTCACGGCTGAAGCTGCTGACATCGACGCCTCATGTGTAAACCTCACCGCAGTGGGTGCGGCCACACTGACGGCCGGTCAGGATCTGAAGCTCGCGCCGTCGGGCGACGCTGTTGCAAGCGTGACGGCGAAGTCGCTTTCTGCCACTGCAGGCGGTGCCCTTGACGCTTCGCGGCTTCAGGTTGCAGTTAAGGAAGCATCAGCGTTCCGATCGAACGGTCTGCTGACGCTCACTGACGCCAATGTCTCGGGCGGGTCGCTCCGCGCCGAAGGCGATGCAGGGGTTGAAGGCTCGCGCATCACGGTCGACGTGACGGGCAATGGCTACAACGAGGGTGACCGCGGCGACTACGAAGGCGTCGTTACCTTCAAGTCCTCCAAGGGTCCCGTCACCTTGACGGGAGCCGACGTCAAGGCCGATAAGGGCGACTTCTTCGCGCGCTCTGAGGGCGACCTCAACGTCGAAACGGCAGGCTTCAAGATTCAGGACGGCGGCCTCGGCTTCAAGAGCACGGGCGGCAACCTGACGCTCGCCGGCGCCACCGGCCTCAAGGGCAATTTCCTTGAAATGGAGGCCCATGGGTCGATCGGCATGGAGGACATGGAGCTCTCGGTTGAGGAAATTCTGCGCATTTCCGCGGGCGGCGACATCAACTCCCGCAACCTCCAGCTCGAGATCACCGAGGACGAAAACGGTGTAGGCGGCAAGGCCTACTTCGAGGCAACGACGGGCACCGTGCACCTTGAAGGGAGCACGATCACCGCCAAGACCTCGGACGGCTTCATCGGTGACATGACTGTGATTGCGGGCAAAGACGCCCGGCTCGACGACGTCTTCACGCCCGAAAAGAACGTGAAGGCCGAGAGCATGTCGATCCGCGCTGGCGATGCGGTCAACTTCGGCGAAGGCACTGTTGCGCTCGAGACCAAGAAGGACCTCACCGTTGAAGCGAATCACCTCACGGGCGACCGTATCGCGGCAGAGTCCGTCTTCGCGGCAGGCAGCGCGCTTTCAATTTCGGTGAAGGAGGATCTGCATGTCGAGGAAGGCGTCCAGGCTTCCGGCCAGAACGTGAAGTTCTCGTCGAAGGACTTTACGCTCGCCGACCGCACGACAGTGCGCGGCGGATCGACGGCTGAGATCGACGCTTCGGGCGAGGTTGCCTTCACGGGCGACGTCCTCGTGACGGCGGACGACTCCGTCGGGATCGGCGCGGCATCAGGCGGCATTACCTTTACGGGTGCTGTCACGGTGGGCGACGAGACAAAGGCGGAGAACAAAGCGAAGGTCACGCTCAAAGCGGCGGGCAGCATCCTGCAGCGGGAGGTGTCGGGCAACGCGGGCGTGCGCGGCTCGAGCCTTGAAGCTCAGTCTTCGGGCGGTTTCGTGAAGCTCGATGCCCGCGAAGGCGGAACATCCGGTGAAGGCGGCAACGCCTTCACGAAGGCTGAAATCGAGTCTGCGGGTGACGTCGTCTTTGGGTCGACCGGCCGCACAACCGAGCTCGCGGTCAACGCATCGAAGAATGGCGCCGTCTCGGGTGACCTGCGCGTGCAGGGCGAACGAGGTGCGGTCATCTTCACCAACGGTGTTTCGGCTTCGGGTGAAGTGGCGGTGAATGCCGCTGCGGTGCATGGACGCGATCTCTCGGCTGACGGGCGTCTGGCCATCGTCACTGCGCTCGAGAAGAAAGCGCCTAAGGGCGCGCCTCAAGGCGTCGTCTTCTCCGGCGGGCTCTCAGGCAGCATCGTGACGGTCTACGCCGGTTCGGGCGACGTTGTGATTGAAGGGCCCGTGCGCTCCACTTTGGGCGAAGTAGACGTCTACCGGCTCGATCAGACCGAGCGCGGCGTCGTCCGTGTGGGCGAAGCGGATTCGGCCCATACGCTCGTGGTCTTCAATGCGCGCGGCGATGTGGTTGCGGGTCCGATGCATTCGGCCGACACGCTCTACGCGTTCGCCGGATGGGAAGGCCGAGTCTACGGGCGGAGCGGCTTCACGAGCGACGTCCACAAGGCTGGTGCCGTGGAGCATGCTGAGCCGATCGGCCTCGTGCCGGACCTCTCGGAGTGGCTGAACCTTGACGCAGCAGAGCTCGACCCATCGGCGCTGCCGCGGCTTAGCTTCACTGCGAGAAACCTCGAGTACGCCGACACGGACCGCATCGGACCGTGGCGCTTCCTCCTCGAAGACCTCACGACGCCTCTTGGCAGCTGGCTCTTCCTGAGACTGCGGCCAGATGCGGCGGAGGACGACCAGGCGGACGAAGCACTCCTCGAAGGCTTCCCCGCACGGAAGGACGGCGTGATCCGGGATCTCCGTGAACCGACGAAGGAGGACTTCGGCTGGATCATGACGAGTCTCTGACTTTGGGAGAAATGCAGGGAGGCGTGCTGCGGCGCGCCTCCCTGCAAACTGCAGATATAGGCTTCGGTTCCGCGGAGCACCTGTGTGCAGGAGATGCGCTCGTGCGGGCCGGTTCTGTTCGCTCGGTGCTCTGTTTGAGCATGAGGCGCTCCAGAGGGTTCCAACCCTGCCGCTGACTTTGCGGACTTTGACCAGACGGATAAGTCAGGTTTTCAAAGTTTCGTTAAGTTTCTGGCTCGTCTCGAACGGTGCAGATCAAGGCTAAAAAGGCCGGAGCACCGCAAAAGAGTGCGTCGGCCTTCTTTTTTTTGAATTCGAGTCTGTATTGAAAGGCAAAAAAATAGGTGCCGGAAGGCTTTTCAGACGGTGTTTTCGAACCTGCTGCAGCGCCTGTTTTCTGGCCGACCAACGTTGAAAAAGAAGCGAATCGAACAACCAAATCACTTGAATTTCAACCAATTGGTCGACAAATGATCGACACATTGAGAGTGGTTGATAAGGTCGGGGTTGGGGAAGGTAATTTACCTAGATGAGCAGAGGCGAGCGCAAACAGGTCATGGATAGACTTTCCGCCGTACTGCGGTCGGAGTGTGCTTGCAGCCACGCATCATTGGTGCCTAAGAGACACTTTTCGGTGCATGCCGGTTTCTTTCAGACTCTGTTTATCCCTTTCCGAAAAAAAATGGATGGCGGATACAGACCGGGAGGAGCATTCGAAAGCGGCCTTGAGGACTGAACTTATTGCGGTCCTCGAACCAGCCTTCGAATGCACCTCTCCCCAAGCTTTGATTTACCGTTCTCGCTCAGCCGCAGCATCAAGAAACAGAACACAAAACGGAAGGGTATCCATCGTGGCACTTATTGCGAAAACTCGACCTCAAGCGGCGCTCGTACTGGCCGACGGCACGGTCTTTCAGGGTGAAAGTACCGGTGCGGCAGGTCTTACGGTTGGCGAAGTTGTCTTCAACACCTCGATGACGGGTTATCAGGAAATCCTCACGGACCCCTCCTACACGGGGCAGCTCGTGACGCTTACCTGCGCGCACATCGGCAATGTCGGCGTTAATCCCGAGGACATGGAAAGCAATGCCATTCACGCTGCGGGTTTGATTGTCAAGGCGGCTGCTGATGTACCGAGCAATTGGCGCGCTCGTCAAAGTCTCCCGGAAGCTTTAAAGGATGCCGGCGTGAAGGCGATCTGCGGCATCGATACGCGTGCGCTGACCATTCATCTGCGTACGACCGGTGCTCAGGCCGGCGCGATCATCGCCAAGGAGATGGGCGAAGAGCTCACCGATGAGGATCTGCAGCAGGCGCTTGAAGCTGCCCGCAGCTGGGGCTCAATGGCCGGCCAGGATCTGGCAAAGACCGTTACGACCGATCATGTCTATGACTGGACGGACGGCAGCTGGGAGCCTTCGCGCGAGGGCGAGCCTGCCGGGTTCCGCCGCGCAGCGGTTTTCCCGTATCACGTCGTTGCCTATGACTTCGGCATCAAGACCAATATCCTGCGCCTCCTTGCGGATCGCGGCATCCGTGTGACGGTCGTGCCGGCTCAGACGCCCTTTGAAGAAGCGATGAAGCATCAGCCCGACGGCATCTTCCTTTCGAACGGTCCCGGCGATCCTGCGCCTTGCACATACGCCATTGAGGTGGCGCAGAAGGCCATCGCGGCCAAGCTGCCGCTTTTCGGCATCTGCCTCGGTCATCAAATCATGGGGCTCGCCGTCGGTGCGAAGACCCTCAAGATGAAGTTCGGCCATCACGGCGCCAATCACCCGGTGGAAAACGTTGAAACGAAGCGTGTCTACATCACGAGCCAGAACCACGGTTTTGCGGTGGATGCCGATACACTGCCGGCCAATGCCCGTGCCACGCACCGCTCCCTCTTTGACGGCAGTCTGCAGGGCTTTGAGCTCATTGGACAGCCCGCATTCTGCTTCCAGGGGCATCCGGAAGCGAGTCCCGGTCCGCACGATATTGATGTGCTCTTCGAAAAGTTTGCGAAGAGCCTCGCCGGCCGCCGTGCCGGCTGATGGGCCCAGCGAAGTCGACAAAGCACAGAACAAACGAACTAGAAGCGAATCATGGCGAAGCGTACAGACATTCAATCTATTCTTATCATCGGTGCCGGTCCGATCATCATCGGTCAGGCATGTGAATTCGACTATTCGGGCGTGCAGGCCTGCCGCGTGCTGCGCGAAGAGGGGTATCGCGTTATTCTCGTGAACTCCAACCCCGCGACCATCATGACCGATCCGAAGACGGCGGATGCGACCTACATCGAACCGATCACTTGGGAAACGGTGGCGCGCATCATCGAAAAAGAACGTCCGGATGCGATCCTGCCGACGATGGGCGGCCAGACGGCGCTCAACTGCGCAATGGATCTCGTTCACCACGGCGTCCTCCGCCGCTGGGGCGTTGAACTGATTGGCGCCACTCCGGAAGCCATCGACAAAGCCGAAGACCGCGAACGCTTCAAGAAGCTGATGACCGAAATCGGTCTTGAAAGCGCGCGCTCGGGCGCTGCACATACGCTCGAGGAAGCGCTGGCGATTCAGAAGACCGTCGGTTTCCCGGCGGTGATCCGTCCGAGCTTCACGCTGGGCGGCACGGGCGGCGGCATTGCCTACAACATGGACGAGTTCCTCGAGATCGTTTCGCGCGGTCTTGAATTGTCGCCCACCTCGGAAGTGCTCATTGAAGAGTCGCTTCTCGGCTGGAAGGAGTACGAGATGGAGGTGGTCCGCGACAAGGCGGACAACTGCATCATCGTCTGCTCGATCGAAAACCTGGATCCGATGGGCGTTCATACCGGCGACTCCATTACGGTCGCCCCCGCACAGACGCTCACCGACAAGGAATATCAGGCGATGCGCGATGCCTCGATGGCGGTGCTTCGTGCGATCGGCGTGGATACGGGCGGTTCGAACGTCCAGTTTGCGGTTAATCCGCAAAACGGCCGCATGATCGTCATCGAAATGAATCCTCGTGTTTCGCGTTCGTCTGCTCTGGCCTCAAAGGCTACGGGCTTCCCGATTGCGAAGATCGCAGCCAAGCTCGCCGTGGGATATACGCTTGACGAACTGAAGAACGAAATGACGGGCGGAAAGACCCCGGCGTCGTTTGAGCCTGCCATTGACTACGTGGTCACCAAGGTGCCGCGCTTTGCTTTCGAGAAATTCCCCGCTGCCGACGATCGCCTCACCACGCAGATGAAGTCGGTGGGCGAAGTCATGGCTATCGGCCGTACGTTCGAAGAATCTCTGCAGAAGGCGCTCCGCGGTCTCGAAACCGGCAAGTGCGGTCTGGATCCCATTACTACCGACCGTTCGAAGATTCTGTGCGAAATTGCCGAACCCGGACCGGAACGCATTTTCTATGTGGCCGACGGCTTCCGCATCGGCATGACGGTGGAAGAAATCTTCGAGCTTTCAAAGATTGATCTCTGGTTCCTGCGCCAAATTGACGACCTCGTGAAAGTGGAAGCGTCTATTGCCGGCCACAATCTCAATGAACTCGATGTCGACGACTTCTGGGCATTGAAGAGCCGCGGGTTCTCCGACAAACGCATCGCCAAGCTGCTGGCAGACTGCCACGAAAATGAAGTGCGTGAAGCTCGCCGAGTGCTCGGCGTTGAACCCGTTTATAAGCGGGTGGATACCTGCGCAGCGGAATTTGCCACCACCACGGCGTACCTCTATTCAACCTATGAACGAAGCCGCATCAGCGAAGCTGATCCTACCGACAAGAAAAAGGTGATCGTGCTGGGCGGCGGTCCCAACCGCATTGGTCAGGGCATTGAATTCGACTACTGCTGCGTGCATGCTTCCATGGCGCTTCACGAGGATGGGTGGGAGTCGATCATGGTGAACTGCAATCCGGAAACGGTCTCCACCGACTACGACACTTCCGATCGTCTCTATTTCGAACCGGTGACGCTCGAAGACGTGCTCGCCATTTGTGAAATTGAGAAGCCCCAGGGCGTGATTGTGCAGTACGGCGGTCAGACGCCGCTCAAAATCTGCCGTGCACTCGAAGCCCACGGCGTGCCTATCATCGGCACGACGCCCGACGCGATCGACTGCGCGGAAGACCGCGAACGCTTCCAGAAGCTCATCAATCAGCTCGGTCTGCTTCAGCCGCCCAACCGTATTGCGCACACGGAAGAAGAAGCGCTTGCCAAGGCCGAAGAAATCGGTTACCCGATTGTCGTTCGTCCGAGCTACGTTCTCGGTGGCCGTGCGATGGAAATCGTGCATACGCCCGAGCGCCTCGTCAAATACATGCGCGAGGCTGTAAAGGTAAGCCCCGAAGAACCGGTGCTCCTCGACCGGTTCCTCGACGACGCGGTTGAAATGGACGTTGATGCGGTCTGCGACGGAGACGTCGTAGCTGTTGCCGGCGTCATGGAGCATATTGAACAAGCCGGCGTGCACTCCGGCGATTCGGCCTGCTCGCTGCCGCCCTACAGTCTGGCGCCGTCGCTCGTTGCGGAAATTCGCCGCGAAACCCGCGAACTCGCCAAGGCGCTCAAAGTGGTCGGCCTCATGAACGTGCAGTTTGCCGTTAAGAATGCCCACACCGAAGAACCTGTGGTGTACGTGCTGGAAGTGAATCCCCGCGCTTCGCGTACCGTGCCGTTTGTTTCCAAAGCAACGGGCCACCAGCTCGCCAAGATCGCCGTGCGCTGCATGGTGGGCGACAAGATCGCCGATCAGGGTCTGACGGTTGAAGAGCTCGAGAAGGCGCCGAAGTACTTCTCCGTCAAGGAAGCGGTCTTCCCGTTTGCGAAGTTTATGGGGGTCGATCCGGTTCTCGGGCCGGAAATGCGCTCCACGGGCGAAGTGATGGGCATCGGCAGCGACTTCGGCGAAGCGCTTCGCAAGAGTCAGCTTGCCGCGGCCTCTAAGCTGCCGTCTTCGGGGCTGTGCTTCCTCTCTGTGCGCGACAGCGATAAGCCCAAGGTGACGATCGCAGCCCACGAACTTCATCACGCCGGCTTCAAACTGATTGCCACAGCAGGTACGGCCAGAGTCATTCAAGCGGCCGGCATTCCCTGCCGCAGCGTGAGCCGTGTGCATGAAGGCCGCCCCAACGTCATTGACCTCATCAAGAATAAGGAGATCAACCTTGTCGTGATGTCGGTGGCCGAGCATGAGCACGAACTCGACGACGCCCGTGCCATTCGGCAGGTCTGCCTCGCCGAGCAGACGACGTATTACACAACAATGGCCGGCGGCCTGGCCGCTGCCGAAGGTATCCGCCGCAGCGAACTCTCCGAAAAGGTTCGTGATCTGCAGCATCTTCAGGCCGGCGTAGTGGATTAATACGTATATCTGAATCGAGCCCAACAAGCAAAGCCGCCGCAGCGCCTGACACAGGTGCTTCGGCGGCTTTTGCTATTGATGAAGGGCGCTTTGAGCGTGATGTCCGCGCAGATCACCTGACCAGCCGCTCTGTTTTTGAGGGATGCGGAGAAGAAACAACGGGGTTGTCGCCATTGATTCCTAAAGGGAAAAGGCATTGGCGCACCGCAGGGGTGTCGTTCGGCTGCTATGCTGCTTCGTATTCATCCCATTTGGTCGTATGCTGCCATGAACTTCGAAACTTTCCCTTCAGCTGCTCATAGGGATAAAGACGGCTTATTCCTCGAGAATTCTTCGGAAAATTTCCAAAAGAGTCTGGCTACTTCATTTGCCGATGCGGCTATTCCTTCGGAAGCCGGACTGCGGACAACCCTTCTCGCCAACGATCCGATTCGTCATTTAAAAATACTGACGGCGATTGACGATGAGCTTAGCCATGCTAGCTCCTTTTCTATCAGCGTTGCCTTTATCACGAAGTCCGGCATTGCGCCGCTCCTTCTGACGCTGCAGCGTCTTGCGGCCGAGGGTGTGCATGGGCGCATTCTTACGACCGATTATCTCTATTTCACTGAACCCGGCGCATTGCGGCAGCTTCTGGCACTGCCCAATTTAGAGGTTCGAATTTTTCGCACGCAGGGGGCGGCAGGGTTTCACACCAAAGGCTATATCTTTCACAGCTCCAATAATCTTCTGCGGATCATCATCGGCAGCTCCAATTTAACGCTCTCGGCGCTCACGACCAACCGCGAATGGAATACGCGCATCGTTGCTTGCGAAAGAGGTGAGCTCGCTCAGTCGATCCTCGCCGAATTTGATTCTCTTTGGTCCGATGCCGCATCCCGCGATGCAGCGCTGGAAATGGAAGCGTATGAGCGGGAATATCGTCAGCTCGGCGCTGCTCAGCTCGAAGCCCGCAAGGCAGCGGTCAATGCTCAGCCAACGATTAAGCCGGGCTGCGCGGAGCCCAATTCCATGCAGCAGGCTTTTCTCGCTCGGCTTAAAGCACTCAGAAGCAATGGGGCTGAGCGCGCACTGCTGATTTCTGCTACCGGTACGGGCAAAACCTTTGCAGCCGCCTTTGCGGTGCGCGATGCCATCGCTCAATTTCAGCGTACCCCTTCAGCCCACGCTCCTAGAGACCGAGAATGCCGACATTCGCAGCGCTTTCGCATGCTCTTCATTGTTCACCGAGAGCAAATTGCGCGGCAGGCTTTGAAGAGTTTCCGCATTGTTTTGGGTGATGCCGCTGGTTCCTTCGGGCTGCTTTCGGGAAATGAAAAAGCGTCGGGATGCGACTTTGTGTTTGCCACGATGCAGACGCTTGCCAAGACGGCGGTGCTCCAGGCGTTTCCTAAAGATGCCTTTGCCTTCATCATCATTGATGAAGTGCACCGAGCAGGCGCGGAGAGCTATCAGCGCATCATGAATTGGTTCAAACCAGCCTTCTGGCTCGGGATGACGGGCAGTCCGGAGCGAACGGACGGCTTTGATATTTTCAAACTCTTTGACCATGTCATTGCGCATGAGATTCGTCTCTCCGAAGCCCTTGAAGAGAATCTTTTAACGCCCTTTCATTACTTTGGGCTCTCTGCCGGAACGGAAGACGAGACAGGCGAAGGAGCAGGTCAGCTGCCGGATTTCACAAATCCGAATTGGCCTGAGCGCATCGAGCACGTTATCCATCAGGCGGAGTATTTCGGCTCCTGCGGTGACCGCGTGAAAGGCTTAATTTTTGCGGGCAGTCTCGAAGAAGCTCGCGCCGCTGCGGCCGCTTTCACGCGTGCAGGGCATCCGACGATTGCGCTTGACGGTCAAACCGCTCAGGACGAGCGCGAAGCAGCGATTGAGCGGCTCACGCACGGCATGGGTCCCAATCGGCTCGAATATATTGCTACGGTTGATATTTTTAACGAGGGAGTGGATATTCCTGAGGTCAATCAAATTCTGATGCTGCGCCGCACGGAAAGCGCAATTGTGTTTGTGCAGCAGCTCGGCCGCGGGCTGCGCCGTGCCGCCGACAAGGAATATGTGATTGTGCTCGACTTTATCGGAAACTATGAGAAAAACTATCTCATCGCGACAGCGCTTTCGGATGATCGCTCGTATTCGAAAGAAAAGCTTCGCCGCTTCGTGACGACGGGGGCTGAGCGCATTCCGGGGGCTTCCTCAATCCACTTTGACGAGGTGGCCCGCAGCCGTATTTATCGGGCAATTGACAGCGCGTCCCTGAATTCCGTTCGACTGCTTCTGGATGCCTACAAACTTTTGAAATATAAGCTTGGCCGGATACCCGAGCTCGCTGATTTTGAGGAACATGCGTCCATCGATGCTTCCAAGTTCCTGTTGCGGAAAAGGTTGTCCTACTACGATTTTTTGGTGCAGTATGAACCCGACTATTCAGAACGTTTGTCAGATGCCGCGGTCAAGCGTTTGAGATGGTGCTCGAATCGTTTGGGGTCAGCGCTCAGGCCGTCGGAAGCTTTGGTGCTGCAGGCTGTGCTTGAAGGTCGCAGCGACCTGCGTGCGGCGCTGATCGAAAAACTCAGTGCGGAACCCTACAACTTCAAAGCCTCGCCGGCGCATCTGCGGAATGTGGAATGCGTGATGACCGCGAAGTTTGAGCGTACGCTCAATGACATCAAGCGAAATGCCGGCTGTGAAGTGATTGAAGCGTTTGACGATGTCGAAGACGGAAAGAGGGTGCGCCGCTGGCGGGCAGATCCGCAGTTCGTCTGCTCTCTTGCGGATGAACCGTCATTTCGCTGGCATTTGGAGTCGCTCACCCATTTTGTGCTCAATCGCTGCCGCGCATGCGAAAGTCATCGTTGGGAGGACACGTTTTTGCTGCTCGGGTCGACCTACACCTATGAAGATGTCTGTCGGCTGCTCGATTGGGACCGCAATATCACGTCCATCAATATCGGCGGCTATTTCTACGATGAGAAAACGCAGACCTTCCCCATATTCATCAATTACGAGAAGCAGGCCGGCGCGATTGCTTATGCCGACCGTTTTATTTCGCCGGCAGAACTGATCTCGCTCTCTAAGGTCAATCGACAGATTGATTCGCAGGATGCTCAGCGCATGACGCAAAAAGGTCAGTACGCTTCGATTCGAATACTCTTATTTGTACGCCGCAGCAAGGACGACGATGAAGCCAAGGCGTTTTATTTCCTTGGCGCAATGCACGCTGCCGCAGCGCCGCAGCCCGTTCGCCTTGCCAATGGCCAATCGGCGTTTGAGATGCACTGGCGTTTGGAAACGCCCGTGGAAGAGGGGCTTTACGAGTATCTCACCGGACGCAGAGGCTAAAGCGGGTCACGCGCCTATACACAAACTCCCGGCGAAGGCTGCGCGCGTCATTGGGTGCGCCATTTCGCCGGGAGGTGCAAAACGTCCAAGCTGAATGCGGCTCCCTGCCGCATTCAGGATGCCGATTATTTCTGCTCGACAAGTTTCTGGAAGTCCGCATCGAGCTTAGCGAGACTCTGATCAATGTGCCGGCGGTTTTGCTTCGTCCACTCGCGCTGCTCGGCAATCGCGGCATCTGCGGCTGACAGTGCTTTAGTCAGCTCTGCGGGCTGAGGACCGCCTTCAGTCTTGCGGTTGGCAACAATCGCGGTGGGATTGAGGGTGTCGCGGAACTCTTGTTCGCTCATTGGGCAGACTGGATTCCCTTGCGGATATTCACTCTTGATGACCTCTGCATAGATCTTCTTGACCTGTTCATACGGGAAGTTGGTGGGCGACAGGTTGTTGTTTCGGGCATAGGTGACGATATGGCTCGCTACATGATGACCCACGCGGAATGGGAGCTTATATTCGCGCATTAAAACGTCCGCAACTTCCTGAGAAGCTGTCCAGTCGCTGTTGAGCTCTTCAAGCGCACGCTCAGGATTCACGCGCAGCGCCTTGATAACGCGCGTGAACTGCTTCAAAAGCGCGGAGGTATCGTTGGCGAGTTTGGCATTGGCCGAAACGCTCTTGGGGTCACTCATTCCGGGCGGGATGTTGTGGGCCTTGAGGATGACTGTCTGCGCCTGACCGATTACATCGCTCGCGGCAGCTCTCGTGTTGATCATCAAGCCGGGATTGCGCTTTTGCGGCATCGCAGAGGAAACATAGGTGTTGTCTCCGCCTTCCTGCAGCAGGATCCAGGGACGGGGCTGCGCATACTGAACGGAAACATCCTGAATGAAAGTGCCCACGTGCAGTGCAATGCTCGTTGCAATGGCTGCCAGTTCGACGGGTTCATCCACGGACTTCATCTGACCGGCATCGTAGGCATTGGGTACAGGTCCGGCGAAACCCAGATAATCGGCCATGCGCTGACGATCCAGCGGCCAGCTCGTCCCGTTCAGAACGGTGGTGCCCATCGCACAGTAATTGAGGCGCTGATAAAAGTTGCGGATTTTTTCCAGATCGCGCGAGAAGGCTGCTTGATAGCCCATGAGGTAGTGCGCATAAGAATTGGGCTGAGCCGCTACGCCGTTGGTGTAGTTCGGAACGATCGTTGCCTGATTGTTTTTGGCGAGCGTATTCAAAACTTCCATTGCGTTGGTGAGCGTCTCTGAAAGCTTGAGCGTATTGTCACGAATGATGGCCGTTCGGTAGGTGGCATGCATGTCCTGACTGGAGCGGCCGATATGCAGCATGGTTGCATCCATGCCGACTTCCTTAATGAGGTAAGGCTCATACTTGATGACCTGCTTGGGCCGAGGACCGTTTTCTTTATTGCCGTTGGTGATGACGGCAGAGATTCCCTTGGCAATGCGCTCACCCATTGTCTTCTCAAGCAGGCCTTCTTCGGTATTAATGATGCAGCTTGCTTTATTGATTTCAGAAAGCCAGAAAAATTCATCTCGCGGCTGATCTGCTTGAGCAAAAATGGGAAGCAGCGCGGCGGCTGCAGCTCCAAGAATCCATTTTTTCATCCAAAACTCCTTTTTTTGGAAATTTATTCCCTGCGTCGAATGCGGGAAGCTGTGTCAGCGTTTAATAGGCATGATTAACGCGGCACAATGACCGTATTTTATGATGGGGATGAGGAGCTGTGTATTTGAAATATAAAGAATTTTATGACTACTTAATCTTGTTTATCAATATATTGCATTGAAAACAATATATATCGTGTTGAACAAAATAAGTTTGCACGATAAGCAAAATAAGTCTCTATTTAGAATCGATTAAAGATAAAAATATGGCTGCGGCTGAGCCATATCTTATGGGCTCTGAAAGAGTCAGGAAGGCATCAAGAAAATGATTCAAAGCCTCTTTGATCGTGTTTTCTGCTCAACGGCCCCCGCACAGTCTGAATGACAAGATGTTTTCAAACTATAAATGCCTTAAAAGACACTGGATCAGAGAGGCGTCATGCTGTTTTTTTAAGCGTCAGGGCCAGAACAACGCCCTGAGCAGCGAGCGCAGCGGCTATTGCGGCCGCATAAGCGATAAGCAGTCGATCCTCAGCCGCCAGTGCCCATACGACGAGATTGAAGACCAGACCGCTGTACATGCCGAGCATCAGCCCGTGCATGGCTCGGCGGGCATTATCCGGGCCGCCTTGGATTTGGGAGAAAACCGCCATGGTGAGCGCCATGTACGGAAAAGTTGATGCGATGCCTGAGGCGGTAGGGCCGATATAGGGCGCCAGGAAGGTGATGGCAATCATCAGCACCATCATCATGCCCATGCGCATCAGGAGATCATGTTTCGGCGGACGGCGTTTCACGGCTGCGCTGTGAGGAACGGGCATGATCCAAAGCGAAAGGACGATGGCGGCCGCAGCGGAGACTGCCAGCGTCACAGCAGAGATCGGAAGCTCGGCTGCGATCCAAGAGGCTAAAACATAGAGCGCCACGCTTAAAAAAGAAGCTTTAAGCCATCCTTTAGGGCAGACTGCCGCATAGACACAGGTGAAGACAGCAAGAGCAACGGTTCCAGCCAGTGCGCCTCTGGCTGTTTCAACGGCAAATCCGGCACCGTTTTCGATGGCCAGAAAAACAGAAATGGGTCCGGAGATCAGCGGCAGTCCAATGAGAATCCCGCCCAAAACCGTTCCCCAGCGCCGAGCAGCCAATGTGGCCAGCGCAAGCAGAAGCGGTGCAGCGATAAGCTTGATGAGGAAAATAATCATGACAACGGCGCAGACCGCGATAGTCAAATGTGAAGAAAACCATTATCAATCGATTTGAGGCCGCAGGAAATTATTTGGGCTGCGCTTTTGGGGCAGACTGTCGACATTGAAGTCTCTTCATAAAGAGATTGGGGCGCGGCATGAGAAAATGACAGAAAGCAGCGTAAGCCTCTCCACTAACCGCCATGGTGTGCCTATGTGTGATTCGATCAGCAATGGTGCCGCGAGATCTTCGCCCCGCAGCATTTTCCTCTCTTTTGTCCTTCTTAAGGATGCGGCATGGTGTGCGTCAGCTTTCGCGAAGCGCTTCCGCCGAGAGTGGGACGATTCGATTGAGCTCGAAGACGATGCTTCTTCGTCGACATCATGCTTCATCGTTGACGACGTGCCGGTTTTTATACGCTTGATTCCTGCACCGATTCCTGATAATGAGGCGCTCGGTGCGGCAGAAGACAATTTCCTTTGGCGAGGAGATAAAAGTTTAGTGGCGCACCATCGTGCGCACTTGATTGTGACTGCGCCTCTGCCCGGGAAAAGGGCCGGCAGGGCATTTGCGAAGGTTTGTGCGTCGCTCTCAGGAGAGGCTTCCTCTGTCGGCATCTATATCAATGGAGTGGTGCATCAGCCCGAAACATACCGTGATTTTGCCCAATGTATGAAAGACGGCGCATTTCCAACGCTTTGCCTCGTGTGGGTCTCTGTCGTGCGCCTTGAATCGGGCAGCTTCGCAGCTTGGACGGAAGGTCTTGAAGCCCTTGGCCGAATGGAAATGGAAGTTCCGGCAGCGGATATTGACCCCATGGAGCTCTTTTTCTTCCTTGCCGATACAGCGGATTATGTGTCTGAAAACGAAGTGGACTTTCAGGACGGCGAAACGGTGAGCTATACCGCCGGACAAAAATTGCCGCTCGAGAGAAGTCCAGGTATCTTTTTAAAGGGACGTGACACCTGGAAGATTCGGTTCCAGCCCAATGAATTGCTCGCCCATGAGGATGAGGCTCACGCGTGAGGCGGTTCGCAGCACGCATGAGAGGAGAATTGTGATGACGCCGCGCGGAATTATTTTTTCGGATGAAGATCGAGCCAAACTGGCTGCCTTCGACTCGGGCAATGAAATTCGGCCTGGGCGAATTCTGGCTGAAATCGATGCCATCATAGATCGAGGCATCATGGAAGGGCGCTTCACGCGCGAAGCGGCTGATCAAGATCTCGAGTGCGCATTGATGCGCGCGCATGCCTGCCTTAATCTGCACCAATATGAAGACTGCATCCGCGCTCTCAGCATTCTTCGGCGAGCTGAAGCTTCGGCTGCCGGCTGCGGAATCTTCTTTTATCGTCTTTGTGCAGTGTGGCTTCATCTGGGGAAAATTGAAGAGGCGCATCAATGTGCGGAGCGTGCCCTGCGAGAAGAGCCGACATATCCATGGGGATGGCTGGAAGCAGCAAAACTGCGGGCGCATTTCGGCGATGCGGAAGGTGCGCTCAAAGCGATCGAGACCGGTCTCGCACTGGTGCCCGGTGATCCGGAGTTCCTCACAGCACGCCGTGAGATTGAGTCGGGGAGCGACATTCTTCAGCTCTCCAATCACCTGATTGATCCGGATGCGGATGAAGCGCTGCAGCGAAACCAGATGCCCTCTGATGAGCTTCTCGTCTATACCCGCTTTAACAACTGCATTCTCGCTAAGCCCGATGGTTTGGAGGCGGTTTTTGCGCTCTTTAACTTCAGTGACTGGCAGCCTGCGGATCCTCCTGAAGTGCCTTTTTGTACGGGCACCTCTTCTGCGGCTGGGTTTCCGCTGGTCTTTCGGTTCTTAATGAATGTTCCGGCGCTTTCACACGTCTCTGTTGGATGGCTCGGCGATTTAATCCGTGTTGTTCCGCAGCTGCTTAAGGACCATGACATATCTGCGTCTGACGTGGTCTGCATTAACGTGCGGCAAAACGAGGAGATCGGACTGCTCATCAGAGGCGAGGACGGCAAACCCGACGAAGCCGGGGAGGTGTGTTTCCGCATCCGGCAAACTGCAGTGCATATGGGAGATAGTGCGCCGGCGGATGAAGAGACTGAGGACTATACGGCAGAAGAAGAAGCGCTCATCCCAAAGATCAGGATTTGGAATGAGTCGAATGAATACCAAACCATCATTGATGCAGTCGAAGCTCTGCCGGCAGCGAAGAGAACGCTTCGTTTAACAAGTGAATTGGCTCGGGCCTACAACAATCTGGCTCAGCCCGGTGAGGATGCTTTATTTCTTCATGCCCTGGAACTCCTCAAATCGTGCCGCGCCGAGCAAGAAAATACGCATGAATGGAACTTCCGTACGGCCTATGCGCTGTTTTATCTGGATCGCGAAGGGGAGTCCATCCCATATTGGGAGCGAGCTTTGGAATATAGGTCCGGCGACGAAGACACCATCAAAATGCTGGATGCTGCAAGGCGTGCTGTAACCATTCCCATCTTCCGCAGGTGTTTCAATGAACGTGCCGCTCAATTTTGGGATGCTTTCAGCGAGGCGGATGCCGAGCTGCGGGCTTTAATCGCAAGCGGAAATCCTGCTGATGCGCTTGAGCGGATTGTGAAGATGCTCAAGTCAATATCGGAAGGCTGGGGGATCGGTTTCTCGTCCCCGACAGACGCTGCCGGTCACTTTTTGCTCGAATTGTCGCCCCAGCACGACTATGTGCAGATTTTGCCGATCCTGAAGCTTCTGGATGCTGCCCCCATTGCTCTGGGAGCACATTGGGAGTTTGCTGCCGGCCTCAGACCGAAACCGGCAGCCGTCGAACTCAAATTTAATAAGGGATTGCTCTTTGACTGCAGAGAAATTCGCTGCCGTCTCGTTAAAGAAGAGAACGCTTGGGTGCTGCAGTTTTTTGCGGAGTCGCTGCGCGGATTGGATGAGGAAGAGAGTGCCCCGGTCTTCGAGCAGCTGACGCTCTTGATTGACCATTTAATCGGCGAAGCGGCATCCATGCGGTTTATCCGCAATCTGACGATTCTGCGCAAGCCGCCCGAAGACGGAGGGTTCCTGCTTTCAGAACTGCCTGAACGCATTGCAGCGCTGGAGCCTCGGGCAAAGAACTATACCCATCGCGACATCGCTGATGAACGGCTCGATTATTGGCTTAAGCCTGAGAAAGAGGCCGAAATCAATTTTGATATCCGCTTTGGATGGACTGCCGCTCCCTATTTCATCAATAGTTACCGTTCTGGTGAATCTGAGGTTGTTGATGAGCTTCATCGGCAGGGCATTGCGGTTGGATTCTTCTTTTTCGAACGTGCAGCAGCGGTTTCTCCGGAAGCTGCCGAAGCGCTGGATCGAACGATCATTGCGGATTTCCGAGGCATGCTTTCCGAGACGGCACCCGGAGCAGCATCGGTTGTCGGTGAGGCTTTCTCTGAGAGACGCTGCTATGTGGAGGTGATGCTCTGGGATTCTGACCGTGTTTTTGAAGCCGTCCAAAATTGGAGCAGTCAGGCGTCAAATGTCAGAGCGGCTGCTTTCCGCTCCTATCGGCGGCCGGCCGGCATTCTTTTCTTCAAATCAGCAGATCGTTCAAAGAATGCGTCGGATGCCGGCGATATTGCCGATGAGGCCGATGAGGTCAGCTAGGGGCTTCAGCGAGGATTAGAATGGTTCTCAATATTATTGGGTCGAATAGGCCTGCGGTCTCTCCCAGAGGCAGCGGAGACGGCCGGCGGCGTGTTCGACTGAGCCCATTGAGGATAAGCAAATGTATAAAACCATCGTTGGTATTGAAGGTATGGCCTGCGGGATGTGCGAGGAACACATCTGCAGCACGATCAAAAAGGCTTTTGAAGTCAATAAGGTCAAGGCCTCACGCAGCAAGAAATGTGCCGAAATCATTACCGAGCTTCCGCTCGATGAAAAGGCCGTGCGTGACGCTATTGCGCCAACAGGCTATGAGGTGACGTCATTTGCCTGCGTTGAGGAAGCGCCGAAGAAGGGGTTCTTTGCCAAACTCTTCGGGTGAGGGTGACTGTCTGACGCAGGATGTTCCTCGACTAAGGATTTCCACTCTCTGTTGAGTTGTTTTCGGAAGATGGCCGCTCGTGCAAACTGAGCGGCCATCCTTATTTTTATAGGGTGCATCTGATAGGTAGACTTAATCATTGATGTTGGGTAACTGAATTAGGGGAATTGCTTAGATGTTTTTGTGAGAGATCGTTAAAATCACGAGTTTTCAAACACTCCAACTTCCCCACAAAGGCATGCCATGACTGAGAACAATCAGGCCGCTGCGAGTGAGGACGATCAGGATGTGGGACATGTAGGCGTTGGCGCCTATGTGGCTTTGATCATCACGATCCTCTTTTTCTCGGGGCTTTTCTACAACATTGACGGGTACAAATGGCTCGGTTCGTTTGACTTTACGACGCTCGCTGGCGGGTTCGGCAAGATCGACGGCCTGACCTATATCGGCAAGGGCGGTTTTGGCGCTCGTCAGGGCTTCCTCTTTGCACTTTCGCTCTTCCCCTCCGTAATGCTCGCCTTGGGCGTGATGGAAGTTGTCACCTACTACGGTGCCATGCGTGCCGCACAGAAGCTGATGACGCCGCTTCTCAATCCGATTCTGGGCGTTCCGGGTTCGACGGGTCTTGCACTCATCACCGACCTGCAGAGCACCGATGCCGGCGCTGCGCTGACAAAGGGTATGTACGACCGCGGTCTTTTCGATAAGAAAGGGCTCATTGTGGTCTGCGCCTGGCAGTATTCCGGCGCAGGTCTGATCGGCAATTATTTTGCTTCGGGTTCCGCGCTTTTCGCTGCGACGCTTTGCCCGCTCATCGTGCCGCTCATCCTCATGATTGTGCTCAAGTTCGTCGGCGGCTTCCTCGTCCGCTGCGTCCTCAATACGGTCTACCGCAAGGACTTCGAAAATGACTGAGAAGACCACGTCTACTAATCCGCTTGACATCTTCATCGTCGGCGTTCGCAAGGGTATTAATATCGCCCTTTTGAATTTGACGCCGAACGTTTTGATGGCGTTCGTCTTCGCGCACATGCTGACCCTTCTGGGCGTGATGGACTTCCTCGGCCAGCACTGCGGTCCTTTCATGGCGCTCTTTGGCCTTCCGGGTCAAGCCATTACGGTGCTGCTGGCCGCTTGGCTGTCGGCTTCAGCCGGCGCCGGCATGGCAGCGAGTCTGCTTGCTCAAGGTGTTCTTGATGCTGACGGCGTGACGGTCATTCTGCCGGCAATCTTCCTGATGGCCTCGCAGATCCAGTACATGGGACGTCTGCTTGGCGTGGCTGACTGCCCGAAGCGCTACTGGCCGCTCTTGATGCTGAACTCCATTGTGAACGCGCTCCTCTCCATGTGGATCATGCGTCTCTTGATGCCGTTCTTCAGCTAAAGCAGAAAATAAACTTCATCTGTGATAAAGCCTCATGTGACTGAGGCTTTATAAACAGAACTGACGCCCGCTTGCAGCCCTTTGCAGCGGGCGTTTTTTTCGGATGACAGAACGGATCGAAATTTGCGTTTGCCGCTCCTTCTCATGCGGATGCTGCTAATGAGAATGAACCTTAGAAATAACCGCAATTCATTGAAATTCAACAAGAAATTACGATTTGACCGATGCCGCTGTGAATTTGGAGTGCTAGACTGTTTCTGAAGGTAATGGCAATGCTCATGAGCATTGTCAAAAGGAAAGAGGCGGTCTATGCAGACGAAAAGAGCGCTTTTAAAGAGCCTGACTCGTGCCGTCCGTGTCGTAACGGGGGCAGCGGCGCGTGCCGTTGCGCGAATGGAGAAAAAAGCGGCAGTTTATTTTTCTAAGAGCTGGCTCGAAAAAATGGAGCCTTGGCTCTGGCGCTTTTCACGTCCGACACTTGAAAAACTGCTGCAGCACGAAGAAAAGCGGATATCGGATGCTTCCCGCGCAACGGCGGCTGAACGCCGGAGGACGGAGGCGCTGCGCCTGGCGGCAAAGCATTTCGGCGACCGAGACTGGCAGTGGCGGTATTGGTGCCTGCGGCTGCGCCGCACCGGCGCGCTGCAGGACGGCGGCCCCACTTCTTTTTTTGAACTTTGGCGGACATTGCCGCCGGAGCGTTTGGCGAGGGCAGAGGATGAGGCAGAGGCGCGGCGTCGTGCTGAGGCCTCTTTTATCACTCATCTGCAGGCGATTGCTCACGGCCGCACAGGATTGTCGGTCAGTGCGCTGCGCCAGCCGATGCCGAGCGATCCCGCAAGGGCCGCAGATGATGAAGCGGTGCTGCGCATGCTTTGGCTCTGGGTGGGTTATGTGGCCTATGACGAAACGCTCTCCGAGTCCGGCGAAGAAGCCGTAAAGCGTTTTCTCAAGCGTGCCTGGCCTAAATATCACGGGAACCGCATCACGCGCAGTCTCCTGGAAACCTGGGTGCAGTATGCCAAGGACATTAAGTATGAACGAGATGCTCAGGCATGCTACGGCGGACGAGGCTGGGATCCTCGCCGCCGGCGCTGAGAATGGCTGAGAATGGCCTGAACGGGCGATTGGCGCCCAAGCGCTCTGCTTTCTGAAAAGGTCTCTTTGACGTGCGCTTGGCCGTTATAAATAGGGCACTGCAGGCCCTATGAAGTGTTCCAAGTGCTTTCATGCCGGGCAGTGGGAGCCCTTGAGCCGGCGAAAAAGCAGGGAATCTTCTATTCTCTTCATGGGTTCGTCAGCGAACCGGATATGAGGCCAAGCCGGCTGACGACCCAAAAAAACACATTGAGAGCCGCGATGAGCAAAGAGATTGAACGCAAATTTTTAGTCAATGGAAATGCCTGGAGAACGCTCGCTCAAGGCGTGCTTTACCGACAGGGCTACCTCAGCAGCGCCAAGGAGCGAACCGTCCGGGTGCGCACCGCAGGCGAAAAGGGGTTCTTGACGGTAAAAGGCATCACAAACGGTGTGACACGTTCTGAATTTGAATATGAAATACCATTTGCAGATGCTGACAAAATGCTCAGCGGCTTAGCTGAAAAACCTTTGATCGAAAAGCGCCGCTTCAAGATCCCTGCCGGTTCATTGGTGTGGGAGATTGATGAGTTCCTCGGCGAAAATGCCGGATTGATTGTGGCCGAGATTGAACTGCCCGACGAGGACGCTCCGTTTGAGCGGCCGGACTGGCTGGGTCGAGAGGTTTCTAATGATTCTCGCTACTTCAACTCAAACTTAGTGCGTCATCCCTTTTCCCAATGGCAGGTTTAAGAAGCGATCTAACCGTTTTGAAAGCGGCTGGCCGCGACATCTGTCATCACCCGAATCAGTGCGCGCGCAGCCTTAGAGAGATACCGACCTGATAACTAAGGAAAAATCGACAGCGCCTTCAAGCGCCATTTTTTCGAGTTCTTTGGTGCGTCCTTCCGTTAGGGAGACTTCAATGAGGGGATAGAGCCGATGAAAAACTGGAAGCACTTCGGCTAGACAAAAAGTTTCTCGGTAGTCGCTGGCCCCTGCAGTGACGTGTCCGCGCACCCCACCCTTGATGCCAAGCATTTGCTTGGCAGCAGTTTCTCGGAGCAGATCGACTTGCTTCTCCGTACGCAAAAAAAGCGCTCCGGCAGCCGTCAGTTTCAGCGGTTTGGCCGAACGATCGACAAGTTCTGTTTGGGCTTCGGTTTCCAAATGGACGAGAAACTGCGAAAGCGAGGGCTGCAAGATGCCGAGGCGCTGTGCGGCCTTTGAAAAACTGCCCTCGGCGATGAGGGCGGTTAAGTAGCGGCAGATGTTGCTCGGCAGTGATCACTCTCAGGCCTGGAGGCCGGAGCTTCTTGATTCGCTGACCCTCGCGGCGTCTGCTCCCTGATTCAAAGCCGCCACGATTCCAACGCCGCGAGGGACGCAGGAACACACGGAGGGCTCGGCAGGCATCGATTCGGGGCGATCCACCTCTATGTTTCTTTTCTTCGCACGAGGCACCCGAAGGAGCTTCATTTGGTTTTTCAAATCTATTCATTAGGTCGCGGGATGATGCAAGAAAAATATAAACGCCGCACTCTTAGAAAAAGAATGCGGCGTTGTGAATCAGAAAAAAGGTCAGGTTATGAAATTTTTTCTTTTGGGGCAGTCACGACTGACGGGGTCTGTTCCAAAGAATCAATGCGGGCGGCCAGCATCGAAACAATTTCATAGTGATTGATGAAGTCGCGGGCAAAAAGCAGGAAGGTAAGATAAAGCTCGCTGCCGCGGATTGAAAGTTCGCCGTCTGGAATCGCCCGCATCAGTTCGCTTTGCATGGCGTCGATACGGTCAATTGCAGCTTTGGCATTCAGGTGCAGTTCTTCGAGATCCGGTTTGCCGTCGACTGAACTCGAAATCCGGCGCAGCTCCGCCGTCAATGCACGCAGTTCATCGGCGAGATCGCCCTTGAAGACGCGATGACGATTGGCGACATGTTCGAGAGACTGCTTGGCGAGACTCTGCAGTGAACGGCCGACTTCACGCATATTGGTAAAAGCGCGGAAGTAGCAGTAGCGAGCATTAAAGTCGACCTTTGATGGCGTCTTATCCATCATGGCCATGCGGTAGTAAACGCTTCGGTCTTTGCTCAGCTGGTCGAAAAATTCCGAGGCTTCGCTTTTTGCGCTGCGAAGCGCGAGTTCTCGGTCGGCAAGCAGGCCGTCAACAACCTCGTCAAGGAGGTCGAGTGTGCGGCAGAGGTTGGCCGGGCTCTTGCTGTGAATGATGGTGCGGATGGCCGGCGCTGTGAAGCGCTGCGCAGACTGTTTGGCAAGCGACTCTTCTTCGTGCTTCTTCAGGTTGGAACGCACGAGAATGGCAATGGCAGCAAGCCCGAGTATGACTGCAGCCGTTTCGCCGCCCCAGAAGACGATCGTCGCGGCAACTGCAGCAAGGGAGCTCGCGCAGAGCGCGGTGATGAACCAGCCGCTGATGACGGTCAGCACGCCGGAAATGCGATAGACAGCCGTTTCGCGGTCCCAGGCGCCGTCGGCAAAGCTCGATCCCATAGCGACCATGAAGGTGACATAGGTCGTTGAGAGCGGCAGCTGGAGGTTAGTAGCAGAGGCAATCAATACGGCCGACAGCACGAGATTGATCGAAGCGCGAACATAATCGAAGGGCAGCGGAATCGTGCCTTTTTCCTGCGGCGCCGGCACAAAGCGGCTGGCGATGCCGCGCTGCAGGAACCCAGGCATGATTTGGCTGATAACGGTACCCATGCCGACGGCGGCACGAACGATCATGCGGCCGGGCAGTGAGGCGCCGAACTGCTCCTGTTCACCCGTTTGAGTAGAAGCGAGATTGATGGAGGTCTGAATGACGCGGTGGGCTTTCTTGGAGAACCAAAGCGTGAAGACCATTACCATGCCGGAGGCGAGAAGCATCCAAGTTGCTGCCGTAGCAGGTTTAAGCAGATCACCCATCATGAAGGTTTCTGCTGGACTCTGAGCAGCCGACCAGATCTTAAAACTGTCCCAGGCTGCGATCGGCACACCCACAAAGTTCACCAAGTCATTGCCGGCAAATGCGAAGGCGAGTGAGAAAGTACCCGCGAGAATGATGATCTTGAAAACGTTGATGCGGAAGAAAGAAATGCAGATCTGGAAGAGAATCGTAAAGCCCACAAAGAGTGTGATCAGAATGGGCGAAGTATTGGCGTTGATCCAGTCGATCCACTCCGCACGCATAAAGGAAGCGCCTTTGGCGCCCTTCATGACCAGGAAGTAGATGATGGCAGTAATAGAAAAGGCGCCGTAAACGGCGCCGATGCGTTTGTACATACCTTCGAAGCGGAAGGAGAAAAGGAGTCGCGCGAGGTACTGAATCACGGCGCCGGAAATAAAGGCAACAACAACCGAGATGAGAATGCCTGAAACAATTCCGAGGGACTTGCTCGTATTGATGTAGGTGTAGAGATCTCCCAGGGACTGTCCGGCATCGAGCAGTTTCCAAGCAGCTGCAGCGGCGGCGCTGCCGAGAAGCTCAAAGACGATGGAAACAGTGGTGGAGGTGGGCAGTCCGAGGCTGTTGAATGCGTCGAGCAGTATGACGTCAGCCACCATGACGGCGAAAAACACCACCATGATTTCCGAAAAGGAGAACATCTGAGGATGGAAAATGCCCGAACGAGCCACTTCCATCATGCCAGAAGAGAATGTGGCGCCGAGCAGAACGCCGAGGCTGGCTACCCACATTGTGGTGCGGAAGCTTGCAATGCGGCAGCCGAGGGCTGAATTGAGAAAGTTGGAGGCGTCGTTGCTGACGCCGACGAAGAGGTCGATGACGGCGATGACGGCGAGAAACGCCAGCATCACAATATAGTATTGCTCCATTTGAGCGCTCATCAGGTTTACGAAGCCTGCATTGTTGCCGAGCTTGGTGACGCGTTTGTTACTGATTTATGACATTTTGATGACATGCGGCGATTCGTCATGGAAATGCCGTCAAGACGTCATGATTTGCAGGCGAAAGAAGAGGTTCTGCAACCCTAAAAGAGTAGGTAATCTACCCTAGATTATTTTCATTTTGGGCATTTGCGGCGTCGGAGTAAGGGTTTCTTCGATTTGCCGAGTTTAACGTCTCCACTAGCCTTCCTCGTTATGAGGTTCGAGCGGAGGCCCTGCCGTCCGCAGTGAACTTCACTCATTTGTGAGGAGGAAAAATCATGATGATGCGCAAGCTTTGCCTTGTTGCCGCTCTGACTGCCGCGATGACTGGCTTTTCTGCCGCGAATGCCGCGGCGCAGCTCAAAGACGGCACCTGGACGGGAGAAGGACAGGGACGCAACGGGGCGATCGTTGTTGAACTGACTGCTGCCGGCGGAAAGATCACCGCCGTCAAGGTCGTAAAACACAGCGAAACGCCGGGTATCTCTGATGCGGCGCTCGCCCGCGTGCCCGGCGAGATTGTTCAGGCTCAGACAACAGGCATTGATGCGGTTTCCGGCGCAACACTCACTACCAACGGCATCAAAGCAGCGGTTGCCGCAGCCATTAAAGCGGGCGGCGGAGATCCGGCAGCATTTGCGGCTGCCGTTGTCTCGAAAAAGACAGCTCATAAAGTCATCAAGGAATCTGCTGACATCGTGGTTGTCGGTGCCGGCGGCGCAGGTATCTCTGCAGCGGTTAAGGCCGAAACGCTCGGCAAGAGCGTCATCCTGATCGAAAAGATGCCGACGATCGGCGGCGCTACGGTGCTCAATGCCGGCACGCTGATCGCCACCGGCTCTCGCTACCAGCGCGAAGTCATGAAGGAAACGAAGGACTCGCCTGAACTTGCCTATAAGGACATCTTCCGCGTCGGCAAGAACCGCAATGATCCGGTGCTCGTCAAGATGGTGACGGAGAAGGTGGGCGGCGTAGTCGACTGGCTGATCTACGACATGAAGATTCCGTATGGCCCGGCCGCCACGCAGTACCCGGATCATTCCGCAAACCGTCAGTTGGGCGTTCAGGGGCGCTCCGTCAACTTCCTCAATCTCATGAAAGGAAAGTTCCTCGATATGGGCGGGAAGCTGATGCTTGAAACGCGTGCTCAGTCCTTCATTGAAAAGGACGGCAAAGTGGTCGGAGTGAAGGCTGTGGATGCTGCCGGCAATACGGTGGAGCTCACTTCCAAGGCGGTGATTCTCGCCTCCGGCGGCTACGGTGCGGATCAGTCGCTGCTGCCCCCGAAGATGAAGAGCTTCCTTTTCTATGGCGTGGACGGTGAAACGGGCGACGGTCTCAAGATGGGTGAAGCCATCGGTGCTGCAACCATCAATATGGACCTTGTGAAGCAGTATCCGCAGGGCGTTGAAACGCGTCCGCACCACGGCTTGGCTGCAACGGCCTCGTCGACCGACACCATGAAAAAGAGCGGCGCAATTTACGTCAACCGTGACGGCAAGCGCTTTGTCGATGAGAATGCCGGACTGGGCGTTCTGACGGATAAGACGATCGAGCAGCCTGGCTCCATTGCTTATATCGTCATGGATGACGCTGCCTGGAAGCAGTACGTTGCGAAGTCTTTGGAAGATAAGCTCGTGCCCAGCGCCGAGTCGCTTAACGAATGGACAAAGATCGTCAACAATGGTCACCCAGTGATGGCGGTCTCGAAGAGTCTTGAAGATGCTGCCAAACAAATGGGCATTAATCCGAAAGGGCTTGAGGCGACCGTTAAACATTGGAACGATATGGTGAAGGCCGGTTCCGACAAGGACTTCAGCCGCCGTCTGACGGGCGGTCTTGCCGAAGGCGGCACCTGGCGCATTGTGGAGCAGAAGGTTCGCTATCAGACCACGCTGGGCGGCCTCAAGGCTGACGGCGCGATGCGTATTCTGAAGAAGGACGGTTCTGCCATCCCGGGTCTTTATGGCGCGGGCTGCGTGGTGGGCGGCGCGAACGGCGCTGACTCCATGACCGCCATGATGAATTCGTGGGCCATCGTGTCGGGTGTCGTGGCTGCTGAATCGGCTGCTTCCTACGCGAAATAACACACTCTCGGTTTGAAGGCGTGCGCTGCACGCCTCTCGGAGAGATTTCAATCAAGATCCTGCAGACAAATTGATCGGCTGCAGGATCTTTTTTTCAATGCATTGCTTTGAAAGCGCTCTATGGAAGTCACCGCAATATGCAAGACCGGAGAAGTCCTTATACGACAAATTACCTAGAAGCATTAGCCTTGCGGGGGCCTGGTTGACAGTGCGGCACGACTGAGGTTTTGCCGCTGCAGTCCCCTCGCAGTGCGGTTCCCTGCCCATTTGCGATGACCAAGGGGAGTGCGTTGATTCGGGATCCACCATATGAGGAGAATTTTTAATGAAATCATTTCGCATTGCTGCGCTCGCCGGTGCCATTGCTTCGCTCGTCGCCGGCTCTGCTTTGGCCTGCACCACGGTTGTGGTCGGGCAAGATGCCACGTCTGACGGTTCAATCCTGATTGCCCGCTCGGCTGACAGCAGCGCACTGAAAGCGCAGCATTTGGTGATTCATCCGGCCAAGAAAGGGCAGAAAGGCATGTATCGAACAGCCGATCACCACGGAGCGAACAATTTTGAGTATCCGCTGCCGGAAAATGCCATGCGCTTCACCACAGTGCCGAATTGGCAGACCCAAGTGCACGGTGCAACGGGCTGGAATGAAGCGGGCGTCGGATTTTCGGGAACGGAATCGATCTTTGCGCGCGATGATGCTCTGAAGATTGATCCCTATGTTGAGGACACCGGCATCACCGAAGATGACATTCCGGACGTGCTTTTGCCAGTGGCTAAAACCGCTCGCGAAGCCGTGCAGCTCCTCGGATCCATCGTTGAAACCAAGGGTGCCGGAGAAGGTTTCGGCGTTGTGCTGATGGATGAAAAGGAAGTGTGGTACTTCGAAACGGGCACGGGCCACCAGTGGCTCGCTCAGCGCGCACCGAAAAACCAATACTTTGCTTCCGGCAACCAAGGACGTCTGCAGAAGTACGATCCGAAGAGCTCGGACTTTTTGGCTTCCAAAACGCTCGTTGAATTCGCTGTAAAGAACGGTTTCTACGACCCGAAGAAAGATGGAGAATTCAATTTTTCCAAGGCGTACTGCCGCGATGATGATCGTGACCGCGACTACAACGATCCGCGCGTCTGGCAGATTCAGAAACTGCTGACGCCGAGTCTCGAGCAGCCGGTGCAGGCCGGCCGAAGCTTCCCGGTATGGGCCGCGCCCGACCAGAAGGTCACCATTGCTGACCTGAAGGCCATCATGCGCAATCACTTTGAGTCCGGAGAGCTGCAGTCTCATGATCCGTACACCAAGGGGCTTCGCGGCGACGAACCCTACCGCCCGGTGAGCGTCTTCCGCACCTATGAGTCTCATGTGATGCAGGTGCGCCCATGGCTGCCGCGTGCGATCGGCGAAGTGACTTATCTGGCGATGGGCATGGCTGATCTCTCAGTCTATTTCCCGGTGTATTCGGGCGTGAGCGCCTATCCGGAACACTTCGGCATGGGTACCGACAAGGCCGATGACAAGAGCCTTTACTGGAAGTTCCGCAAGCTTCAGACGCTTGTTATGACGGACTATCCGACGCTCGCCCCCGTTGTGAAGAAGGCTTATGCGGAGTTTGAAAAAGAGGTCGAAGGCCGGATGAAGACTTTTGAGGACAGCTATGTCAAGACCTTGAAAAAGGATCCTGCGGCTGCTCAGAAGTCGCTCGACGACTTCAACATTCAGGTGATAGCGGATGCAGAGGCGCTGACCGCAGATTTGATGAATCAAGTCTTCACGATCCGTACTGCAGATATCCAAAAGGATAACTTCTTCGCCAACCGTAAAAAGAAGGATTAATGAGCCTGTCTCTCCGCTGGAGACCCGTATCAAACTGAGCTCGTCTCCGGAATTCGCTTTTCATTGCAAAGGCTGAATTTCACAAAAATCCGCCCGTTGATTTGAAGAAAATCAGCGGGCGGATGGTTTTGAATCGTACTCAGGCCCGAAAGAGCTGATTGATCGCGAAAGCGGTCGAGCAGATTGATTCCAGCGTTAGTCGTGCTTTAGGTATTCGCGCTGATAAGCCATCGTTTCCGGATCTTTTGTTTTCAGGTCGGGGTTCGGGCAGCTCAGCACCTGAGCGCGAGTCGTGGCATAGCCGGCTTCGCCTTTGGTATAGGCAATGTGCGTCGCGCCGGGCATCTTGACAGCTTTCTTCAGAATGACGGCCGTGTTGCGGGCTTTGCCGTTGATGAGGAGAACCGAAACCGATCCAACCCAGCCGAGGCTCTTGCAGTGGTTGGCCTCTGCTTCATCGAGCGTGATCAAATTGATGCGATGAGCTTCCCGGGGGACATTGGCACAGCCGGCGATCAGGGCGGATGCAGTCAATGCAGTAATGGCGATTAGTGCTTTTTTCATGATTAATTTTGGAAAAGTGAGAGAAGTTACGTAGTCTGAGCTCAATGGTTATACGAAGATGAATCATACAGCTTCAAGTGTATACAATCACTTGTTTGCGTATACCAAACGGGCCCTTAAAGACAGATCCGCTAAACGACAGCCATTGCGCAGAGGCAATGCCAATAGTTTTCATTTGATTACTGTAATACAATCAAATTTAGCGGATAATCAATATGATTGATGTTCACGGAACACCAATCATAATGGTTTTTGCTTCATCGCTGGAAAGCTCTTTTTCTTCGTCCGAGAGTACGCCCGAGTTCATCAGGAAAACCAAGGCGCTTGACAGAAGAAGGGGGGGGGGTAAAAAAGACTGCAACCCTTGTTTTCACTGGAGAGCTTGATGAAGAAAACGATTATTGCTGCCTCGTTGACAGCATTGGCGATGGGACCTGCATTTGTAGGGGCTTCTGAATACACCGCAAAAGGGCAAACAATTACAGTTGATGGAGGAGAAGACCCTAGCTCTGACTCCGCGATGAAACTGATTGGCGGGTGGCATTATGACAAAAATACTGGAAAAAACGATCTTAACCATAGTGCGAGCAACACTAATATCACACTCACGGGCGGAACATTTGATGAATTGATTGGCGGCAATCACATCAAGCAGCCCGGGACCGATAGGTACGACCTTAAGATTGGCAACACTCACGTCACTCTGTCGGGGGAAGGCTCCGTCACCTATTTTATTGGCGGCAGTAAGGCCAACAATGCGGACAACACAGTCTTAACCACAGGGGATGTGACGGCAGTGATTTCAGGAGGAACCGTCACTGGCAGTGCTATGAGTTGGGGAAATAAAGACAAGATCAGTGTGGTCGGAGGATCGTATGTGAAATCCACAGGTGCAGGCGGAGGCACGCCAGCTTCAACTACTGCAGAAACGGGGGATATTTCCCTTAGTATTTCCGGCGGAACTTTTACCGGAGCGGTTTTTGGCGGCAGTGTTGCAGATAACTATGGTAAAGAACAAGCATCGGATTCCTCCTTGCCGGACCTTTCGATTACGACTGGCGTCAGTTCGCTTCTGATTGAAGGTGGGACCTTTCAGTCTTCCGATCATGAAAACCCTAAAAACTACGATTTCGGCGTCTTCGGCGGCAGTGCTGCTCTAGGGCAAAAATCATCGACGGAGTCTTCAGGCTCTTCGGTCATTATTGACGCTAAAAAGGCTATTGACATTAAGGGCCGCGTAGTCGGCGGGGATCTTTTGGGATTTGGCGGCTCTGGCAAAAACGCCACTTCAAGTACGATCAACGGCAGTACTTCTGTCTCCATAACGGGTTCTGAGAAGATTGAGACTAGTGAATCCGTCATTGGGGGCAGTCTGCTGCATTTGACGCTTGATGGTGAGTCATCAAGTTCGAGTATCAGCGGAACAAGTTCGGTATTCGTAGATGCTGAGAATGCGACGCTGGGTGATGAGGTCATTGGCGGCAGTTATGTTCGGCAGCGTGATTCGAAGGTTACGAACACCGCTAGCGTAACTGTTGAAAGCACTTCCGTCACTATCCAAAATGGGACTGTCAAAGGTAATGTGATCGGCGGCGGCAAAGTAAACGGATTGCAAGGGACGATATCCAATACCGTCACCGGTGATGCATCCGTCACAATTTCCGGCGGAACCGTCGAGGGCGTTGTGATCGGCGGCGGACATTCCAAGATCGGGCAAGGCGCTTCCGGCACCATGGCGGCCGATGTTAAGGGGCAGGCGTCAATCCAAATGACGGGCGGAACTGTCCATGGTGTTATCGGCGGCGGTCTGAGCTACGCCTATGACAAGACGGGAAAATTTGTTTCCACATCCGCTGTCGGTTCATCCGCAGTTTCCATCTCGGGGAATAGTACTGTTGAAGCCATAAAGTACCTTGCGATTGGAGACGAGGTCAACATTTCTGCGGCAGTGGTTGGCGGCGGCGTATCCTTGAATAAGCAAAACAGTGATAAAACTACATTAAAATCCACTTCCGATACTTCATCAGTTGTGATCGACGGTGCAACTATTAATGACAACGTTGTTGGCGGCGGTTATGCCTATGGGAGCGGTTCTGAAACCGCCGTCAAGAGCGCCGCTCTGACTATTTCAAATGCCAAATTGGGATCATCCGGCAAGGAAGTGAATGTCTACGCTGGCGGTATTGCTTCCGACAATGCAAAGAGTTCTTCTGTCGAATCCGCCCAGTTGCAGATCACGGCAACAACGGTGTCGGGGTCTGTGTATACGGGTAATTCCGGCGCTAACAGTACGGTCGGCACGAGCAGCGTGGCTTTAACGGACGTGACCATTTCCAAGGCATTGGATCTTTCCGGTGCCACGGAAACAGCCGTCGTCTTCACCGGCGTCAACTCTGTTGGCAGTGTGACTGGCACCGCACAGTCTTATACCTTTAATGCTGCCGACGACCAGAACGACCCAGTGCTTACCATTGGTGACGGTAAGGGAACCATCGATTTGAGTGCTGCAAAGAGCATTCGTGCGAAAGCCAAAGCCGGTCAGACGCTGATTGATGGTTCCGTGAAGACCGAGAAAGACATCGTTGTAGTTGTTGAAACGCCGACCGGTGACTTCACCTACAACGTCGAAGCTGGTACGGGTGGCGGCATGGGAATCACCTCCGGCGGCCTTCAGATTGGTGAGTCAACAATCAGCGGCAAGGGTGAAGCCAACACCAATTCCAAGACGCTTTCCGAAGCCTTCCTGGGCTCCGTGGCGTTTGTGAATCAGGGTGCAGAATTCATTGCCGACGAAGGTCTCAATGCAGCAGTTCGCGCCGCTCAGGGCGCATCCGGCTTCACGGCCTTCGGCGCGATTCACGGCGGAAAGTCTCGCTATGAAACCGGTTCTCATGTTGACCTGCGCGGCACTTCCTTGGCTGCCGGTGCGGCAGGCCGAGTGGGCAGCGCTTTGATTGCTGGTTTTGTGGAAGCCGGCTGGGCGTCTTCTGACTCTCATGTTAACGGTGCGCGAGGCGATGCCGACCATGATTACTATGGCGTCGGCGCGGCCCTGCGCTATGACTTCTCGACGCCCTTCTATCTTGAAGGTTCCGTGCGGGCGGGTTCCGCTTCGACCGATTTTGACGGTGCGTTCGGGAACGCTTCGGCACATTTTGAGTCCGATGCTTTCTATGCCTCCGCGCATCTCGGCGGCGGATATGTGTTCAAACTCGATCCGGTACAGCTCGACCTCTATGGCCGCTATACGGTCACCTATCTGGACAACGATGACACCGATCTCGGCACGGGTTACGGCGAAACGCTTTCGATGAGTTCAGCCACAACGCATGCACTGCGTATCGGCGGCCGTCTGACGGGCGACTTCTCTGAAACGACTTCGTGGAAGGTCGGCGCAGCATACGAACATGTCTTTGACGGTGATGCAGAGGCTGACATTCTTTTCGGCGGTTCAGCTGCGGCTCTGGATGTGCCTTCGCTTTCAGGCAATACCGGCATTCTTGAGTTGGGGCTCTCAGTGAAGCCTTCGGCTTCAAGTCCATGGACGGCAGATATCGGCGTTAAAGGCTACGTTGGTGATCGCCGCGGTGCCGCGGGCAGCATCAGCGTTCTTTATGCCTTCTAATCTGTTTTAAGCGAAAGGAAATCGCTTGACGCCAAAAGCGCGCCTGACCGGCAGATGCCGCCAGGCGCGCTTAGTTTTTGGGCGAGCCCGAGCTTAACTTTTCGGGGCGAAAAGAGGCTGAGGGCTTTTTATAAAAAAGCAGATCGGGCCATGACGGCTCCGATCTGCGTAATGTAATCGCTTTCTAAGAATTAATCCTTGCGAATAACCAGAATAGGCGCTTCCGTCAGTGCGGCAACATGCATAGCGGTCGAACCGAGAACGGCCGCTTTAAAGTTGCCGTAGCCGTGGCTGCCCATTACCACAATGTCAAGATTCTTGTTGGCATAGTCGGCCAAGGCATGGTCGGCGTCCCCCACGACGAGTTCAGCCTTCACGGCAAGGCCGGCAGTCTCAAAGGGTTCAATCACCGGCTTTACGGCGTCAGCAAAGACACGGCGCTGCTCCGCTTCACGTTCTTGTCGCGTGAGCGTAGGCATATGCGGCGAAACCGGATTAGGCGCGACGGGGTCTGGAATCGGCGCGGAGGCATGCACCACGGTAAATTCCGATTTTGCACCAAAGAGTTCACGGTTTCGCAGCACAAAGTCTGCGGCAGCAGCGCCGTAGTCGGAGCCGTCGACAAAAATGCCGACACGGAGCTTGTCCATCAAGGGCGGCGTCTTGTCGCGCAAAAGGAGCATCGGCACCTTTGTGCGGGCAAGGAGGTCGTTGGAGACCGAGCCAAGAAGCAGTCCCTTGACGGGATTGAGGCCTCGGGTGCCCATCACGATAAGATCGGCCTTAAAGACCTCTGCTTCTTCGGCAAGCGTCTTGCCGATATCGCCGTAAAGGACACGTTCGGTGACGCCGCGGCGGCGGAGAGTCTCCGGGCCGAGCTCATCAAAAACCTTCTTCCCGGCTTCGAGGTAGTACTGTTTGACCGCCTCCATGCCGAAAAGATGGATGATCGTTTCCGGCACGGAGTACTGCACGTTCACAAGTTCAATTTCCGGCGTGGTGCCGAGAAGCGTTTCGCGGTGCGAAATGAATTCGATCACGCGGCGGCTGTGCAGACTTTCATCAACGGGAACAAGAATGCGCATGTGGCATGTCCTTTGAGTTTGAAAACTTGACGCTCAAACAAGAAGTTCGTCTTTGTCTGAACGAATAATGAGGATCGGCAGTTCAGTTGCGGCACCGACTTTAGCGGCAGTTGAACCGAGCACTGCAGATTTGAACTTGCCCCAGCCGTGCGAACCCATGACGATGAGGTCCGCGTTTTCGCCGGCATAGGCGGCAATCGCTTCAGCCGCATCGCCCGTGCGCTTAACGGCCTTGGCGTCGAACCCCGCGTCGCGAAGCGTGGCGAGCACCGGCGTCACGGCATTTTCCCAAGCCAGCTGGTTCTCTTTTTCAAAGAACTTCAGCGTAGGCGCGGGCGTCACACTGTCGACTTCCGCGAGCGCCATCTTGGTGTAGTCGGGCGCCACAAAGATCACGTCAATAGTGGGATTCGGACCAAAAAGACCGGGGTGGTCGGCAATAAAGGCTGCGGCCGATTCACCGTAATCCGAGCCGTCGATGGCGAGCAGCAGGCGAAGGTTCTCGCGTTCGGGGAGCTCTTTTTCGCGCACGAGCAGTACGGGCGTTGTCGTGTGCTCGAGCACGCTGCGGGAAACAGAACCCAGGAAGAAGCTCTTAACGGGGGAAAGACCGCGAGACCCCATGGTAATCAGGTCAATATTGTCGTCGACTGCGATTTTGGCGACAGCTGGTCCGCAGTCGTCAATACGCACTGCCATATGCGGTTCAATGCCGTAGGCCTCGATTTCAGGCGCGAGTTTCTCAACAATCGCCTTGCCTTCAGCTTCATAAACGGACCGGACGGCTTCCAGACTGAAATGCTCAATCACCGTTCCCGGAATGTTCTGCTGCACATTGAGCAGCGTTACGTCAGGTTTTTCGCCCATGAACTTCGAGCGGGCGCCAATAAAGCGAACAGCTGCGCGGCTGCATGTGCTTCCGTCTACAGGAATCAGAATCCTCATTTTCACTCCTTTGAGAAGCTTTGTTTCTTTAAAGCTTCACTATCTCTTATTGACAGTATCAGCACCGGGAGCTTCCGACCGATCTTCGTCGCTCCTCTTTCGTGTCTATCAGTGTTGATTGGGTGTTTCACCATGATGTGACGCCGCCGAAGGTTCGGAGGGCTCCGCACAGGTGTCCCAGTCCGTTTCCGGCGTCATGGGAAGGTCATCATTCTCTGCTTTGGGGTCAAGCGCACCTGACGGCATCCTCACAATGAGAAGCGGCTGATCAACGACAGCGCAGAGCTTTGAAGCCGTGGAGCCGAGCACAGCCTGCAGGAAGTTTCCGCGGCCATGGCTGCCGATGACAACAATGCCGCCGGTCTTTCGAGCATGCTCCGCAATTGTTTGCGCAGGTTTGCCGAAATATTTGACGCCGCGGGCATTAATGCCGGCGCGCGAGAGTATTTCAAGCGGCACAGCGACAGCTTCTTTCCAGAGCGCATCAGCTTCTTCGTTCCAGCGATCTCGGGTTTTTACAACTATGGATTCGAAACCGACGGAGTGGTTGGTGAGCCAGCGTTCCATATCGGGGAGCACGCTCACGACATCAACCGTTGGGCAGGGACCAAAGAAGTCGCGCGAGCGAACGATAAATTTCGCTGCGGCACTGCCGAATTTGGAGCCGTCGACAGCCAGTGTGATATGCAGGTTTTCTGTCGGTTCGGGATATTGCGTTCCTTTAATGAATAGGAGCGGGCGTTCGACAAGTGCGAGCACCGAGTGCGATGTTGAACCAATAAAAAGACGGGAGACGCCCCTGCGGCCGTGCGTACCCATGGCAATTAAGTCGGCGCAGAAGGTGTCGCTGGCATTGGCAATCTCCTCTCCAGGGCGCCCATAGACAACGGCACGGTAAAGCGGAATGCCGCCTGCGATCGGAAGCAGAGATTCAAGCACTCGTTCGCCCTCGGCGGCAAACGCCGAACGCACTGCCTCGAGCTCCATCATCGTGCCGATGCCGCTTGAAGGAACCGGCGGCTCAACCGTGAGGAGCTGAACAACGGGCATAACCGGCATTTGCTTGGCGCGGTCGGAAACAAACTGTAAAACACTGCGGCTGGGAGTACTGCCGTCAACCGGTACGAGAATGCGCATGGAACACTCCTTCATTATGGGTGGCTCCGGAGCGCTCAGCGGGGGACTTATCCGCGGCGCCGTGCTGGAAGACTGATGGTCAGCGTCCTTTGGAAGACGAATGATTACAGTCTTCTTTCTTGATTTGATTATGATCCTTCTTGGCTTTCGAGCGCTACCGTATTTGTACTATTTTGAAAATGCCTTATTTTAAATCTTTTTGTATAACGACATAAAAAGTCGCTTTAGCCTAATGCGGTGTCGAGCGCCATCATGATGACAAAGCCGAAAATGAAGCAAAGCGTGCCGGCGTCAGAGTGCTGAGACAAATGGGCGGCAGGGATGAGCTCTTCGACCACCACGTAAAGCATGGCGCCGGCGGCAAAAGCGAGCATGAAGGGCATCACCGGGAGAAAGAGCGGAATGGCAAGGGCCGCGAGAATGCCGAAAAGCGGCTCAACAGCGCCTGAACCCGTGCCGAACCAAAAAGCCCGCCAGCGCGATACGCCTTGTCCGGCAAGCGGCAGTGATACTGCGGCGCCTTCGGGGATGTTCTGGATGCCAATGCCCAAGGCCAGCGCGAAAGCCGCAGAAAGTGAAGCGGAATCGCCGGCAATGGCCGCAAGTCCCGCAGTCAGACCGACCGATTCGCCTTCGGGGATGTTGTGCAGCGTAATGGCCAGAAAAAGAAGCATCGCACGGTGCATCTTTGTTTTAGGCCCTTCGGGTTTCGAAGCGCCGGGGTGAAGGTGCGGCAGCACGGCATCAAGGAGTTTGAGAAAACCCGCGCCCGCAGCAATCCCTAAGGAGGCTATCAGCCACGGCGTATCACCTTGTTTCTGCGCCATTTCCTGAGCCGGTATGATCAGACTCCAGACAGAGGCAGCAGTCATGATGCCGGCAGCAAAGCCGAGCGAAAGCGTTTCAGCCAGTTCAGTCTTGGCATCAGGCTTGAGAAAAAATACAGCTGCGGCGCCTGCGGCGGTACACAGAAATGTAAATCCTGTATAGACAGCGGTCCACTTCAGAACGGCCAGGAGTTCTCCATCCATCGTACTTGTCTGCTTAAAGAAAAAAACGAGAAATATTTTAATTGAGAATTATTCTCAAAAACATCGTATCGGATTTGAGCAGTGTAGGACGATCGACGAAGTATTCATAAGCAATCTACCCGAGGCGGGTCGGCACAGCATCAAAGGGCAGGGCGCAAATTGCGCTCAGCAGAGCGGCGGACTCTGCCGCAGTTCGCCAAAGCGCATGCGCTTTATTCATAATGTTCCAATCCATTCGCACAGTTGACGGCAGGGTGCCGCCGCACTGTCCTCTCCGCTCTCTTTTGTTTTTTGCAAGGACGCATCAAATGCTTAAGAACGATATTGCCGCTCTCGCCCCCATGCCGGACGATCCCATTCTCGGTCTCGTCAGTCTCTATCAGGCCGATGAGCGTCCCAATAAGGTCAATCTCGGCGTCGGCGTGTATCTGAACGAAGCGGGCAAGGTGCCGCTCCTTGAGGTGGTCGAAGAGGCCGAACGCCGAATGACGAACCGTCATCAGCCGCGTACTTACATGCCGATGTCGGGGCTTCCCGCCTATTGTCAAGCCGTGCAGAAGCTCGTTTTCGGCAAGGATCATCCGGCAGTTGCCGCCGGCACGATTGCCACTGTCCAGACGCTGGGCGGCACCGGCGCACTGCAGCTGGGTGCGGCGTTTGCGCATCAGTTCCTGGGCATTCAGGAATCCGTCGTATCGGATCCAACCTGGGGCAATCACATTGCGATTTTCAAGGCTGACGGGCTCTCTGTCGGCAAGTATCCGTACCTTTCGGCTGACCGCTCGGCAGTGGATTTTGACGCCATGATCAAGGCGCTCAAGGCACTTCCGCCCAAGACGCTGGTGCTCCTCCATGGCTGCTGCCACAATCCGACCGGGCTTGATCTCACCCATGAGGAATGGCGTGAGGTTGCTCAGGTCGTGGCGGAAAAGGATCTCCTTCCTTTGATTGACATGGCATATCAAGGCTTTGGCGACGGCATTGAGGAAGATGCTTATGCCATTCGTCTCTTCGCTGAGCTTGGCCTCACCTTCATGGCCGCAACGTCGTGCTCGAAGAATTTCGGACTCTACGGCGAACGCGTGGGCGCGCTGCATATTTACTGCGGCACTCAGGAATCCACGGCAGTGGTGCTTTCAATCCTCAAGCGCATCGTTCGTCAGGAATATTCCAACCCGCCTTGCCACGGCGGCCAGATTGTTGCCGAAGTTCTCGCCGACCCGGCGCTCGAAGCGGCCTGGCGCAAGGAAGTTGACGGCATGCGCGCCCGCATTCATGCGATGCGCACGGCGCTCTTTGAGGCCGGCAAGGCCGAAGGCGTGGATATGAGCTTTGCCGTCAAGCAAAAGGGCATGTTCTCCTTCACGGGTCTTGCGCCGGAAGAAATGGATGTGCTTCGTGAAGAGCATGCCGTCTACGGCGTTCGCAACGGCCGCATCTGCATTGCGGGACTGAATCTGCGCAATGTTTCCGTTGCTGCCAAGGCGATTGCAGACGTCATTAAGTCGCGTCAATAATCGGGTGAAAAACATGCTTCGCCTCAGCGGACTGCGGGGCGGAGCATGGCGTACATCGAGGCTCTGAGGGATCGAGGGATTTTTCAGAGTTTTTTTGTGCCCGGAGAGCCGTCTTCTCAAATTTGCTTATCCTCATCTCAGGTCGTGGATGAGATCCGGCTTCAAGGAGAATTCGAAGTCGTCTTCGGCAAACTTGACTTCCGGCCACTGTGCGGCGGCTTGAGAAAGTGCTCGAATGGGATTGCCGCACTGCACGGGCCAGCGCATCAGTTCCGTGCCGCTCGAGAGTTCCGTGAGAATTGCGGCATGCGGCGGTTCGCAAGCTGCAGAAAGCATTTTGGAAAGCTCTGAGCGCTGTTCGTCAGGGGTTTCCGCTCCGGTGAGGCTTTGAACCCATTGAAGCATTTCGAGCGTACTGCCGATGAGAAAGCCCGCGCTGGCGATGCCGAAGTCCGGCGCGCCGTTCATCTCCGGCAGTGCGTCGGGAGCGGATACGTAAACACTTCTGCCGTCGGCCGACGGTTCGGGATTGAACCACAGACGAAAGGCCGTTTCTTCATCGAATTGCGCAAATTCCGCAGCACGCGCATGCATAACGTCAGGCGATGCACAGGGAACACCCAGTCTGGCAGCAGGAAGCGGTGCTGAGAAAAGCAATTCTCCCGGCAGATCCTGAAGCATTTCGAGGATGGAAACCGGCTCGAGCGTCAAACGCATGGTTCGTTTGGCGTCGTAGAAGGCGTAGCGCTGAAGATCAAGCATTTTTGGAATCCATGTGACTTCTTGGACTGGCTGCGTGCTGCCGAAACCGTGGCACGAACTTCCCTCAGCATAATGCAGTGCTCGCGGTCATTGATGAGCAGCCTGAAGCAAAGGATTGCTTCAGGCTGTATGTTTTCAAATCTCAGAAAGAGGCTTGACAGAGTTGTTGCTAAGACGTGAGTATCAAAGGGCTTTCACAGCATCCACGTCGATAGCGATGCGGGCATCAACAGCGATGGGTTCGCCGTCCTTATCGCTCACCATCAGCGGGTTGATGTCAAGCTCCTTCACGAAGCGATGCTGATCGGCGAGCTGCGAAATGCGCAGCAGGGTGTCTTCGACCTTGTCCATCTGTGCAGGGATCATGCCGCGGGCGCCTTCAAGGAGCTTCACCGCTTTGACGGAGCGGATGAGTTCCTGAGCATCAATGTCGGTGAGCGGCGCGATGCGGAAAGCGACATCCTTAAGGACTTCAACAAAGACGCCGCCGAGACCGAACATAATCATCGGACCCATTTGAGGATCGGTGGCGATGCCGGTGACAAGTTCGCGCTTGCTCTTGACCATTTCCTGAATGATGACGCCTTCAAGACCTTCAAGCAGCCCCTTGGCCTCGAGTTTGGCAAGCAGATCCTGATATTCGGTGCGCAGCTGTGCTTCGTCGGCAATGCCGACACGCACCCCGCCCACATCCGTCTTGTGCGAGGTGGATTTGGACGTCATTTTCATGACTATTGGGTAGCCCACGCGGGCGGCGAGCTCAACGGCTTCTGCTTCGCTGTGAGCCATGCCGCTGCGGCAGGTGCGCACGCCGCAGGCGTCAAGTACTTCGAGGGATTCGCGCGTTGTGAGTTCGCGGCGGCCCTCAGCGGCGGCTGCTTTGAAGATCGAGAGCGCACGATCTTCGTCCATCGGGCGCTGCGGCACCACGCCTTCCGGACGAGCCTGCCAGAGGCGCTGCTGGTTGAGGCGGCAGAAAGCTTCTGCAGCTTCTTCCGAATACATATAGAAGGGTACGGTGACCTTCATTTCGGAGAGCTGCTGGAAGAATTCGCTCTTGGTCATGAAGACGCCGACGATGGGCTTTTCAGGATGATCAGCGCGGATTCGCATCAGCTCGCCGGCAACATCGATGTCTTTGAGGCCAAGGAACGGCAGGTAAATCACCATCACCATGTCGACATTCGGGTCGGCCAAAACCGTTTCGACCGTACGGCGGTAGTGTTCCAACGGGGCAGAGGCGATCATGTCGACGGGATTTTTCACCGAAGCGGCTGCAGGCAGGAAGGAACGCAGTTCCGCCTTTGTTTCGTCACTGATCGGGGCCATCTGCATGCCGAATTCACAGACCGCATCGGTCGCCATGATGCCGGGACCGCCGGAATTGGTGACGATCGCCACGCGGTCGCCCTTCGGAATCGGGCAGTTGGCGAACACTTTGGCGGTAGAGAAGAGGTCTTTAAGCGACATTTCGCGGATGACGCCGGACTGCTTTAAGAGCGCGTCGGCTGCGCGGTCGCCGCCGGCGAGGGAGCCCGTGTGCGAAGAGGCTGCTGAAGCACCGGCGGCCGAGCGGCCGGCTTTGAGCGCGACGATGGGCTTTTTCTTGGAGATGCGGGTGGCGAGCTTGCGGAAGTTCGCGGGATCCGGAATCGATTCCATGTAAAGCAGAATCTGCTTCACATCCGGATCGTTTTCCCAATATTCAAGCGCCGTTTCCGCGTTCACATCGGCCTGATTGCCGATTGAAATAAACTGCGCGAAGCCGACATTGAGATCCTTGAGAATATTGAGGATGCCGCCGCCCAATGCGCCCGACTGCGAAACAAAGCCGATATCGCCCGCAACGGGGAGGCTTTCAGCAAAACATGCATCAAGACGCACATTCGGGTTGGTGTTGACGACGCCGAGGCAGTTTGGACCGACCATGCGCATTCCGTTGGCGCGGACCTTGGCCGCAAGCGCTTCTTCGAGCTCGCGGCCTTCGCCGCCGGTTTCCTTAAAGCCCGCGGAAATGACGACGAGTCCCTTGATGCCTCGGGCAGCGCATTCGTCAACGGTGGAAAGCACAAATTTCGCGTTGACAACGATGACCGCCAGATCCACGCCGTCGGGGAGTTCGCTGACGGACGTATAAGCGCGAAGTCCTTCGATCTCGCCGCCCTTGGGGTTGACCGGGTAGACGTGTCCCTTGAAGCCGTATTCGAGCAGGCGCTTCAGAAGATCGTTGCCGATCGTGTGCGGACGAGTGGAGGCGCCGACGACGGCGACTGCACGAGGCTTCAGGATATGGTCAAGCAGCATGGCGGGTGAATCCTTGGTGTTAGTGTCAAAGAGACTCTTTTCAATATGCGGCTGCGCCAGGCGCTCAGTATTTCTATAAAGATTGCGTTGGCAATGGATGCCCGCAGCTCTCGCAGGCATCGTTGAAACAGACGGCATCACTGCATTGTATCGATTCAAGTCCAATTGTCATTTGACCATTCGGATTACCTGCGCCCCCATTCTTTTGTTCGCCGGCGTTTTTTCTATGGCGTATGCTCGAGCAGGACGACTGCTCGATTCGGTGTTGAACCGCACCTGTGATCTGGCCTTCACTTCTTGGACGGGAGGTCACGCCGAACTGCTTTGTGCGCCGTACCGGCCGCTGCGGCTCGCTGCTGTATTTGCTCCGGATTCTTCGGCAGGGAAGGTCTTGAGAGGACAAAAGGGTATCCGGCTCGCAGATTTATTTGATTTCGATTTCATTGCACTCGATCGAGATGCTGCGCTGCGTCACGTGATTGACGAAGAGGTGGCGAAGACGGGGGGCAGCCTCCGCGTCAAGATTTGGACGGAGAGCTACGCGAGTGCGCTTCATTTTGCAGCAGCAGGCCGCGGCGTAACGATTCTGCCGCTTGAGGCTGCCAAAAAGGATGAAAGAGTCTGTGCGTTAACGCTCGATGAACCTTGGACTTCGCTTTTGATTCGTATCTGGCATGTGCCCAATCTCAAAGAACTTAACCCGGATGCGGATGCTCTTCTCCGGTTCCTGGTGAATGCTTCAGCCCCGTCGCGCGCGGGGATGGAAACGCTTTGAGTGTGCCTCATTGTCCGCATTCGAATAGGCGCGGGTGAGGTCGACAGCGCTACAGTGAGCCCGCAGAGAGGCAGACATGAACGAATGTTCGCTGAGGCTTCGACGAACATCATCAATACCTGGCAATTGTGCTTAGTACGCCTAGTGATTCATCAGATATTCTTACAGAACGCGCCCCCTAGATGCTTATGCAGAGCGCTAGAGGGTGCGTCAGGAACCGCTGCCTCATAGGATGATCGGCCGTTCCCTTCCGCACATAAGTGCGCCTTCAATTTTCTGCAGCGTCGGATTCCGCGGGAATTCGAGCGGAGCTGCAAATCCTCTTTCGAAGGCGTGGAGCGCGCGGCGCTCCCTTTCAGACAAAAGAATCAAGAACATCGTCAGAAGGACTTTTCAGACATGACCAAATTCACCAAGAGCGCTGCTGCTGCGGCCGCTGCCATTTTCGTTTCTGTCACGCTCGCCGGCTGCGGCGGTGATGAAAAAACGGATATCACAACTGTCAAGGTAGGTGTTGTCGGCGAATACAACGCCCAGTGGGACACCGTCAATAAGCTCCTTGAGAAAGACAAGATCAAAGTTGAGCTCGTCAAGTATTCCGACTATGCAACGCCCAACCGCGCCTTGTCAGATAAGGAAATTGATCTCAATGCCTTCCAGCACAAGGCATATCTTGCCAATGACATCAAGCGCAACGGCTACAAGATCGTCGCCATCGGCGACACGCTGGTGACGCCGCTTCGCGTCTTCAACAACAAGCAGAAGATCAAGGCGATTGCCGACATCAAGGACGGCGACAAGATTGCCATTCCGGCGGATCTGACCAACGGCGGCCGTGCGCTGAAGCTGCTTGAAGCCGCGGGTCTTTTCACGCTCAATCCCGACAAGGGCTACGTGCCTAATAAAACCGACATCACGCATTTCAATAAGAAAGTGCAGATCGTTGAGGCAGAGTCCGGCATGCTCGCAAACCTCCTGCCCGATGTGACGGCGGCGGTCATCAACGGCGGCAATGCCTTTACCGCGAAGCTCGATCCGTATGCGGATTCAATTTTCTCGGAAAATCTGGATCCGAAGACGAATCCGTACTTTGGTCAGCTCGTCAACGTGATCGTTGCGCGCGAAGCCGATAAGGACAATCCTGTCTATAAGAAGGTGGTTGCCGCTTATCAGACGCAGGATGTAGCCCAGACGCTCAAGGATGCCTATAAGGGTGCCTACGTGCCGGTCTGGCCTGGTGCTGCTGATTACAAACTGAAGTAAGAGGCTCTCAAAAAAAGCACCGTCCGATGCTTTTTCGCCGCCGCATTCAACCGTCCGGATCTGCGCTGCTGCGCCCGGACGGTTTTGCGCTTCATTCATCTGCAGTGTTTTTTTGGGGTGTATCTGAAAGCGCTGCATGGCCCCCCAAAAAAGCGTCAGCATCCATCTCTTTAAAAAAAAGAAAGCCGACCGTCATGACTACCGAATCCCCCGAACAGATCATCAAAGCGTTTGTCGAGAAGCGCCTGCCAATCTATCAGGCTGCCGCGCGCGACATTCACGCGCATCCTGAAACAAGCAACCACGAATACTTTGCCTGCAAGCGGCTTTCTGAGCTGCTTAAAAGTGAAGGTTTTGAAGTTCAGGTTGATGTGGCCGGTCATCCTACGGGTTTTGACGCACGATTCAAATCCGGCAAACCCGGTCCGGTTCTTTGCTTTTTGGCCGAGTACGATGCGCTGGTCGGTCTCGGGCACGGGTGCGGTCACAACCTTTTCGGCGCTACCAGTGCGCTCGCCGGCGCTGCGCTGGCACAAGCCGCAAAATTGGTGGGCGGTGAAATCCGCGTTTATGGAACACCCGGCGAAGAAGGCGGCGAGAACGGCAGTGCCAAAGGCAGCTTCGTTCGCGAAGGCTTTTTCAAGGATGTGGATGCGGCGCTCTGCGTGCATCCGAGCTCCTCGGGTCATCGCCTGACGAATCCTTCCTTAGGCTGTGCGCCGGTAGACATTGAATTTCATGGCAAGGCCTCGCACGCCGCAAGTGCGCCCGAGCAGGGCATCAATGCGCTTGACGCACTGATTCAGGTCTATAACGGCATCAATGCGCTTCGCCAGCACCTCCCGGCCGATGTGCGCATTCACGGCATCATTACGCATGGCGGTGATGCGCCGAACATTGTCCCGGAATACGCTGCGGCGAAGTTTTATCTGCGCGCGGCAACTGCTCCGGTACTCGAAGAGGTTTGGAAGAAGGTCGAACGCATTGTCGAGGGCGCAGCTTTGATGACGGGGGCTAAGGGATCCATGAAACCCTCGCAGAACCGCGTGGAAAATACAATCCTCACGCCTAAGTTCGACGCCGTCTACCGCCGGCGTATGGAAGAGCTGCTTGCCGAAACGGGCAGCATCGAAAAGGTTGAGGATTCGGCAGAAAAAGCCGGCGGCTCCTCCGATGTCGGCAATGTTTCACAGGTGATTCCCACCATTCAGCCGACGATCCGGATCAGTAAAGTGCCCGTGCGCGGTCACAGTGAAGAGTTCAAAGCGGCGTCCTGCTCTGCGCTCGGACTGGCTTCCATCGGTTTGGGCGCCAAAGCGCTTGCGCTTACGGGGCTCGACCTCTTGACGGATCCGCAGCTGCTTGCCGACATCAAGGCTGATCATGCCGACGCGCTCGTGCGTCAGGCTGCGGCCGCAAAACAGCATTAACCCTCATTCATCAGCCTGAATCACAAGAAAATCAAATGATCAAGCTCAATCACATTACCAAGCGGTTTGAATCGGGCGACAGAACCGTCACCGCAGTCGACGATGTTTCGCTCGCCATCAACGCCGGAGAGGTTTTCGGCATCATCGGCTTTTCCGGGGCGGGGAAGTCCACGCTTGTGCGCTGCATTAATTTGCTTGAGCGCCCGACCTCAGGCGAAGTGATCGTCGACGGTGTCGACCTCACTCAGCTCGACGAAAAGGCGCTCCGTCAAGTTCGTCAGCGTATCGGCATGATTTTCCAGCACTTCAACTTGATGCCCTCGCGCACGGTGACCGAGAACATCGAAATGCCGCTGAAGCTGACGACGCTTACGCCTGCCGAACGCAAGGCCAAGATCTCGTCGCTTTTGGAGCTCGTTGAGCTTTCTGATAAAGCGGATGCATACCCCTCGCAGCTCTCCGGCGGTCAGAAGCAGCGTGTGGCCATTGCCCGCGCGCTGGCCAATGATCCCAAGGTGCTGCTGTGCGACGAAGCGACGAGCGCACTTGACCCGAAGACGACGCGGTCGATTTTGAAGCTTCTGCGGGAGGTCAACCAGCGTCTGGACATCACGATTGTCGTGATCACGCACCAGATGTCGGTCGTCAAGTACATCTGCGACCGTGCGGCGGTTATGGAAAAAGGCCGAGTGGTCGAGGAAGGCACGATCCTCGAGATCTTCTCGCATCCCAAAATGCCGGTTACGAAGGGTTTTATTGATACAGCGACGAATGTCGATGATCTCTATGAACTCCTTGAAGAAACTCGTTCGGGCGACGGCGTCAATCACGGCCAGACGGTGTATCTGCTCACTTATACGGGTTCTTCGGCCGGAAAGCCGCTGATGGTCGAGCTCTACCAGCGCTTCGGCGTGGAGGCCAACATCATCTTCGGCAATGTTGAGCTGCTCAAGGGGACGCCGCTCGGCAAACTCGCCGTCACGCTCTCGGGTACACCTGAATCTGTAGGAGATGCGCTTGAATTCATTCGCAGCCAGAACGTCGTCGTGGAGGCTCTCTAATGTTTGACTGGATCTATTTTCTTGCGCCCAACCTCAAGCAATTGGGCGGCGAACTGCTGACCTGCCTGGGGCAGACCTTCACAATGATTGGCGTGTCCGGCATTCTTTCGTGGATTCTGGGCATTCTCGTCGGAGTGCTGCTCGTCACGTGCCGTCCGGGCGGCATCCTTGAGAATCGGCCGCTCTTCACGATTTTTGACCGCGGGATCGACATCATCCGCTCGATTCCATTCATTATCCTGATCGTGCTTCTGATCCCGCTCTCGCGCTTTCTGGTCGGTACCGGTTCAGGCGTGACGGGGAGCTTCGTTGCGCTCGTTTTCGGTACGGTGCCTTTCTTTGCGCGTCAGATCGAATCGGTGCTCTCCGAAATTGACCACGGTCTCGTAGAGGCCAGTGCGGCAATGGGCTTTTCACCGCGGCAGATCATTTTCGGCGTCTATCTGCGGGAAAGTATTCCGGGCATCACCCGCGTGACGATGATTACCTTCGTCAGCTTTGTGGGCATTACGGCCATTGCCGGTGCGATCGGCGCGGGCGGCATCGGCGACTTTGCCATCCGCTACGGCTATCAGATGGGCTACCGCGACATGATTTGGTTGACGGTGCTCATTATTCTCGCCATCATCAGCATCTTCCAGTTCTTTGGAAATATGATCATCCGCCGTACCACGCACTGACGGTTTCTTTTGGAACATGCAGGATGCAGAGCGCATTGAAGCCCGACTCAATCCTCATATAGTCAGGCACATATGACGACAACGGATGTTTGCTCCGGCAGCGTCGAACCCATCGATTCTGCCGGTGCAAAGCCCAAGCGGCTCCCAAAAGAGCGCCGTCGGCGGACGGCCGTCAAGAGTGAAGAAGATCGTGCGAAAAAATGCCTCACTGATGCCTGAGAACGCAAAATCCTGAACTACGGGATGCCTGCTCACTAAAACAAGGGCAGTTCCGTCAATATCTTT
>OWHX01000054.1_pt1 | contig 65112 bp, 50 predicted proteins | sample 1732801 | NCBI WGS metagenome assembly OWHX01 (sample SAMN05065755, study PRJEB22554) | human gut metagenome | biome: ENVO:2100002; feature: ENVO:00000062; material: ENVO:00002003 | host: Homo sapiens | place: USA
TCAGCGTACTGCAATAGTCCTCGCCCCGGAAATGCTGAAATGCACGGCCTGGAGTACTGAAAACGGCGCCGACACTGAAAAAAATTCGTCAAAATTGCCGACAAATGGTTCTCTACAAGCTTACAGACGAAGATTTTTAAGAATAATGTTTGCATATTTATGCGATAATACATAAATTGCGTTCAGTTTTTCAATGTTTAACTAATAAACTGATAACATCATGAAAGAGATCGTTGAGAAAATCCAGAAAGAGTATGAGGAGTTCGCAGTTAACGCTGAGGCTCAGGTAGAAAAGGGCAACAAGGCTGCCGGCGCACGCGCCCGCAAAGCTGCTCTTGCACTCATGAAGGATTTCAAAGAGTTCAGAAAACTTTCTGTTGAAGCTGGCAAATAAAAAATATTTTCATTTGCATGCAACATTCCTAAACCATATTGCATCTATAAGACAGGTTTAGGTTTTAGTACACGTCTAGAGGTCGGACAGCAGCGATGCTTCCGGCCTCTGATATTTTATGGCCGCCCATTGCCCCGCCACATGATATAGAATACCAGCGGTATGCCCAAGATAGCGATGGCACTGCCTACAGGAACGGGCACAGGGAACATGAGGGAAAGCAAATCACCGGCAAGTCCCATTATGGCACCGGTCACGAGAGAAAGCGGAAGGACTGCGCTCATGGAAGACGTGCCGGCAAGCGACCGCGACACATGAGGCGCCACGATACCTATGAAACCAATGGGACCGCAGAATGCCGTCACAGCCCCAGTCATCACGCAGCAGCTCAGCATTGACACTCCCCTTATCTTCCGGACATCGGCCCCGGCCGCTCTGGCATAATCATCCCCGAAAAGCAGCACATCCATCCCCTTGTTGCCCGCCAGAGCCAGGACCGTACCGACGGCCAGGCACACGGACATTATCAATATCTCCAGCCAGCTGTTGCCGCTGAAACTGCCGGCGGACCAATTCCAGAACATCCTCAGCCGCGTCTCATCCACCTGATACTGCATTATGGAAGTCACTGCGCTCATGATGAATCCCAGCATCACGCCGGTAATCAAAAGAGCGGAAGCATTGTGCACCCGCATTGAGACCGCCATGATTATCAATGATATACACACGGCACCCAGAGCGGCTCCCGCTGCCAGGCCCAGACCGGAAGCCAGACCGCCTATACCGGTCGCACCGCATATCAGCATCACGGCAGCCGCACCGGTTCCGGCACCCGCACTTACACCGAGAATATGAGGATCGGCAAGAGGATTACGGAAAATCGCCTGCATCTGTGCTCCGGAAATCGCCAGGGCTGCACCTGCCACGACTGCGGTAACCAGACGCGGAAGCCTGAGCTGCAGCACTATAGCATCAGCATTGTCCCCGGACGGGAAAAACAAGGCCCGGAAAACATCAGCGATACCGATATTCAGCGGCCCGGCCAGGATATCCGCCACGACCAGCAGAAAAAGCACCGCCACGGAGCAGAGCCAGGTTATCGCAAGACGCTTATTCATCGTAGACGGCTTTCGAAAAAGATATGTTCCTCCACACCGGAATCACCGCCATGAGCAAGCCCACCGCCAGCACACAGACCGATGTCAGGACAATGTCTTTCCATTCCAGAATGATAGGGTATGCCCTTGTCACGAATCCGCCCGGCATACTTATGAAACCGAATTTCTGCTGGAGCAATGCGAATCCGATGCCCACGACAAGCCCGATGACGAGTCCTAGCACGGAAATCAGCCAGCCTTCCATCATGAAGATGCCACGCACCATGCCATCAGGCGCGCCCATGCTGCCGAGCGTGGCTATATCCCCCTTCTTCTCGATAATCAGCATCGACAGACTTCCGAAGATACTGAACGAGATGATGATTATTATAAATATGAGTATCAGGAAGATAGCCGCCTTTTCATATTTCATCATCTTGTACAGCGCCGGGTTCTGCGCGAACCTGTCACGCACCACGAAATCATCCCCCAGCCTTTCCCGCAGGCCTCCGATAATCTTCTTCAATCCGGCTTCTCCCGCCTCCGGCGCAATGCGTATCTCTATGGATGACACTTCCTTGTCATAATCCAGCAACTCCCGCATTGACTCGATAGGCACTATCATCAGGCTTGCGTCGACATCGGCATTGACAGAAAATACGCCGGCGGGATAGACCTTGACCATTTCGATGGAGGCTGCGGGGTTCGCGAGCGAAATGTTGCGGTCACGGGCGGGGAAGTAAATCTCGATCGGGGCGACGAAACGCGGGCTGATGTCCATGGTATAGGCCGTGCGCGCGCCGACGACAGCCAACGGCACCTCGCCTCTGTGCAATATGAATTTGCCGTCGCGGATATGGTCCTTCAGCGGGGATTCCTCTTCATAGACCGCATCCACGCCCTTCGCCTTGACCACGCCGCTGCGTCCGTCATAGTTCACGAACACGTTCTCCTCCAGGACACTGCACATGTTCAGCACCTCGCTCTGGTCGTATGCCCAGTCGAATGCATCCTGATCCGGAACGAAGACCTTGCCCTTGGCCGGAGAAACCAGAATGTCCGGCTCAATGTTCCCGAGAGAGTCCTTGACCAGACTGTCGAAACCATTGTAGACGGACATTATAATTATAAGCGCGGCTGTACCTGTCGCCATACCTGCGGCACTTATCGCGGAAATAATGTTGATGACATTATGGGATTTCTTCGCGAAAAGGTAACGTACCGCAAATCTGAGGACCAGGTTCATCTCGTCACTATTTCTTCAGCAATTCATCGATATGCTCGACATAATCAAGTGTCGAGTCCTGATAGAACACGAGTTCAGGCACAATGCGGAGCTGCTTGGCCACGAGACGGCCGAGTTCACCGCGGATTGCGCGTGCATTGTCGTCGATGATCTGCATAGCAGCTTCTGCCTTGGATGAAGGGAAGATGCTGACATACACCTTGGCCACGGAAAGGTCGGGGCTGATGCGGACTTCCGTCACGGAAACCATCGCACCTCCGAACATGGCCATGCCCTTGCTCCTGATAATCTCGGCGAGGTCCTTCTGGAGTTCTTTCGCCACCTTTAGCTGCCTCGTGCTGGCTCCTGTGTTTCCGTTATCCATAACTAGATGATTTTTATAAGGTTATAGTTCTTCTTGCCACGCTGCGCGAGGATGTATTTTCCATCCACGATATCCTTTTCGCCCACCTCATATTCTACGTCGGCAACCTTGTCCTTGTTGATGCTTACGCCGCCGCCCTGAATCATTTTGCGGCACTCGCCCTTGGACGGGAATACCTGCGTCTTCACGGCGAGAAGGTCAATGATATTGCAAGGCAGATCCGACTTCTGGATTTCGAACGTAGGTACGCCGGAGAACACAGCGAGGAATGTCCTTTCATCAAGTTTCCTCAACTCGTCGGAAGTAGCGTTTCCGAAAAGCATCTTGGATGCGGAAAGTGCATTCTCATACTCCTGCTCACCATGTACCATTATCGTAATCTCCTTGGCCAGAAGCTTCTGGAGCTTGCGCTGACCGGGATCCTGCTTGTGCTCCTCAATGGCAGCCTCGATTTCTTCTTTCGTGAGAAGGGTGAAAATCTTGATATATCTCTCGGCATCCTCGTCGGAAACATTGAGCCAGAACTGGTAGAACTCGTATGGCGATGTCCTTTCAGGGTCGAGCCAGATGTTGCCGTTCTCGGTCTTGCCGAACTTTCTGCCGTCAGCCTTCCTGATGAGAGGACAGGTCAATGCGTATGCGTCAGTCTTGCCGAGCATCCTGCGGATAAGCTCCGTACCCGTGGTGATATTGCCCCACTGGTCGCTTCCGCCCATTTCCAGACGGCAATTCTTGTTCTCGTAGAGCCACAGGAAGTCATATCCCTGGAGAAGCTGGTAGCTGAATTCCGTGAAAGACATGCCTTCGCGTGATTCATTGGACAGTCTCATCTTCACGGAGTCCTTGGCCATCATGTAGTTCACGGTGATATGCTTGCCCACGTCGCGGATGAAGTTCAGGAAACCATAATCCTTCATCCAGTCGTAGTTGTTCACGAGTTCGGCCTTGTTCGGCGCGTCAGACTCGAAATCCAGGAATTTGGACAGCTGCTTCTTTATGCAGGCGATGTTATGATTCAATGTTTCCTCATCCAGAAGGTTTCTCTCCTGTGATTTTCCGGAAGGGTCGCCGATCATTCCGGTTGCGCCGCCGACAAGTGCGATCGGCTTGTGACCGCACTCCTGGAAATGCTTCAGGATCATGATGCTGACCATGTGCCCGATATGAAGGGAATCAGCTGTCGGGTCGATTCCGACGTATGCTGCTGTAGGGCCTTCCATCAGTTTCTCCTCTGTTCCGGGCATGATATCCTGGATCATGCCTCTCCACTTAAGTTCCTCTACAAAATTTTTCATGATATCTATAATTTTTATATTCTCGTCGCAAAATGCAAATATACGGAAAGAATTGGTAATTTAATTCAAATCTATTAAATTTGCGGATTGTTTAGAACATATTAAACATACGAAATATTATGAGAAAGAACATTGTTGCCGGTAACTGGAAAATGAACACAACCGTTCCGGAAGGTGTAGAACTTGCAAAAGCAGTAGTAGAAAAATCAGCCCAGGTTCCTGAGGCTGTCGGACTTATCATCGCGACTCCATTCACCCACCTCGTTCCTGTATCACAGGTAGTGAAGGGTTCAAAGGTAGAACTCTCCGCAGAGAACTGCGCAGACAAGGAGAAAGGAGCTTACACTGGTGAGGTTTCTGCTGCAATGCTCGCTTCAGCCGGCTGCGAATATACAATCCTCGGTCACTCAGAGAGAAGACAGTACTATGGTGAGACCGACGCTACTCTCGTAGAGAAGGTAAACCTTGCACTTGCAAACAACCTCGGCGTAATCTTCTGCGTAGGCGAGAACCTTGAGCAGAGAGAGGCCGGAAAGCACTTCGAAGTCGTTACAGAGCAGATCCAGAACGTTCTCTTCGGTCTTTCAGCAGAGCAGATGGCCAAGATCATCGTAGCTTACGAGCCGGTTTGGGCTATCGGTACAGGCAAGACCGCTACAGCAGAGCAGGCACAGGAAATCCACGCATGCATCCGTAAGGTCCTCGCTGACAAGTTCGGTGCAGAGGTTGCAGAGAACACCACCATCCTCTATGGCGGAAGCTGCAAGCCTTCAAATGCCAAGGAATTGTTCGCTTGTCCTGATATCGACGGTGGTCTTATCGGCGGTGCAGCTCTCAAGGCTGACGATTTCATCCAGATCGCATTGTCATTCTAATTTCCGCGCGGCATGCGGCCGCAACTGACCGGAAATCCGGTCCCGGAAACGAAAAACCAATAACGGGGCAGCGAACTTAATGGTCCGCAGTCCCGTTTTTTCATTGGAATAACACACAAAACCGATATGATAAAGAAAATATTATTGACCAGCCTATGCCTCGCCGCCGTCGTTTCATGCGGCAACAGGGCACCCAAGTCAGAACTTCAGAAGAAGATCGACTCCTACGCAGTGTTCCAGATCGGCTCTCCTTACATGGAAGGCATTTCCGACAACGGAAAAGAGGTGCTCAACCTCTTCAGAAAAGCTGCCGACGAGGTCGACAACATTTTTTGGGAACAGACATTCGGCGACAAGAACGCCATCATGTCCATGCCTGACGGTCCTGCAAAGGATTTCGCATTGATCAACTACGGCCCTTGGGACCGCATGGATGACAATGCTCCGTTCATCGAAGGCTATGGCGCAAGACCTGCCGGCGCATGCTTCTATCCGGAAGACATGACCGCAGAAGAATTCGACGCGCTCGAAGATCCTGCAAAGAACAGCCCATATACATTGATCAGAAGAGGCGAAGACGGCAAACTGAAGGTCGTATGGTATCATGACGCATACAAGGAAAGCGTGGACAAGATCTGCGGTTACCTCGAAAGCGCCGCCACGATGACCATCAAGGAGAGTGTCCGCAACTACCTTCTCAAGAGAGCCGAGGCCCTCAGGACTGACTCATACAAGGAGTCCGACTACGCTTGGATGGACATGAAAGACAGCAAGATGGACTTGGTGATCGGCCCTATCGAGAACTACGAGGACGGCATCTACGGAATCAAGACATCATACGAGTGCTTCATCCTCCTGAAGGACCTAAAGAAGACCGAAGAACTCACCAAATACATCGCAATGCTTCCTGAACTCCAGAAATCCCTCCCTTGTCCGGAAGAATACAAGACTTTCGTGCCGGGAACCGAGTCTGACATGTTCGTCTACGATGCCATCTATTATGCAGGTGATGCCAATGCCGGCGGAAAGACCATCGCCATCAACCTTCCTAACGACCACGAGGTCCAGGCCGAGAAAGGCACCCGCCGTCTCCAGCTCCGCAATGTGATCAAGGCGAAGTTCGACAAGATCGTCTACCCTATCGGCCAGATCCTCTTCGAGCCTGAGCAGCAGAGATACCTCAGCGCAGATGCTTTCTTCTGGAATGTCACTTTCCATGAGGTAGCTCACGGCCTCGGCATCAAGGAGACTGTAAACGGTCTCGGAAGCGTCAAGGACGCCCTCGGCAACCAGGCTTCCACATGGGAAGAGGCGAAGGCTGACATTCTCGGTCTCTACATGGTATGCAGCCTTATCGACAAGGGCGAGATTCCTCTCATTTCCAAGGAGGCTGCCATCACCACATACATTTCCAGCCTGGTCCGCTCCGTACGTTTCGGAGCCGCTGACGCTCACGGACGTGCCAACATGATGTGCTACAACTTCCTGAAGGAGAACGGCGCATTCGAGCGCAACAAGGACGGCCTCTATCATGTGAATTTCGACAAGGTTCCTCAGGCCATCGCAGACTGGGCAAACCTCATCATCACCACACAGGCTACAGGCAACTACATGTTCGCCAAGGAATATGAGGCGAATCATGCAGTAGTTCCGGAGGCATTGTCAGCAGACATCGCCAACGTGAACCGCGGCGGCGTTCCGGTGGACATCCGCTTCGAGTTCGTCTGGTAACAGAATTGACATATAACCTGAAACAGGCTGGCCCGCAAAAAGGACCAGCCTGTTTTTATCTCAATATCTTGACCGTCATGCCGACACGCTTCCGGGAGTTCCATAGCCAGACGACGCCCTCGTCATTGATTTTCTTCACCTCGAAAGACAGACTGCTCTTGTATACCGTCATCTTGTAGGAGGCATATTTGACGGAGCAGGTAATCTTCTGCCCTACGAAATCCGGTATGGCAGAGCAAGTTACGACATAATACTCCGACATCATGTCATTGTGCACACGGAACTGCTTGTTCTCACGGCTGAACCCAAGCTGCCATGTTTCCGGCTGATAGAGCACCTCCCTGGCGCCTTTCACCTCCAGCGCCAGACAGTCCTGTTCCAGGAACGCAGCATCCGGCTCATGCTCCGGAGCGCATCCGAGCATACATGCCAATGCCGTCAGTATGAACAATTTCCGTTTCATTTCACAACCATCTTTTTCTCTATGATATCAGTGGACCCGTCAATATATGTGACGTGGGCCGAAATCACACAGCTCCTGTCCACCCGGAAATACCCGTCCTTCCCCGGTGCAATCTCCTTTCCGTCCATGAGCCATTCCACTCCGCGCGCATTGCTCAGGTTATAGACAATCAGCGGAATCATTGTCCCGGCCTTGAATGAATGGTCCGTATTACGCTCGATATCCTTGAGATATATGAACGGATAACCGTCGTTGTACACACGCTTGGTGACGACTTTCACCGTGATTTCCTTCCCTGTTCCCGATTCCGTCTCGTACTGGATTTTCACCGTATAGGCTGTGGACGGCTTGAGTCCCTCGATTCTCAACGCATATTCCCCCGCATCGTACGGATATACATTTTCTTCAATGCTTTCAGCGTCGGCCGGTCCCCATACCACCTTGGCAGGGATTGAAGCGCCATGCGTTTCCGCCTTCCATTGAAGTATCGCCACATCCTGGAAAACCTGGCTGCGCAGTTCCAATGCTTCGGGAACCGTCGTCCATGAATTTCTTACCACATTGAATTCCACATTGTTACCGGCAATCATAATATCCTTGATTGCCAGCGGGGCCATGGTCCCGTCCCATAGTCTGAACGCCGGCACAGACTCCGCCGAAAACTCATTGTTCTTTCCGTACGGATAGAAAACCTGGCTGACATCCGCGGCTTCCGGCAGCGCCTCCATCATATCGGCGCACTCATGGTCCGGATTGCAGTTCACCTCATTGCTCAGCCAGCGTTCCGCAGCAGTCGCCACACGCTCATATTTCTTCGAATGCCCGGTTTTCGCCGAGGACTTGTCAATGTGATAGATAGCCAGCCCCTTGCCGCCGATATACATATCCCAGCCGACCTGAGCGCGACACTCCACCAGAAAATATTCGCCCTCATTCGCCGTGTCGAAGCGCAGATACCGCCCGTTCTCATGAATAGGCTCCAGAATATAATGGCCTTCGGCCAATGTCTCCGGGTTCCCGATTCCGAGCATATCCCGTTCAATGGCATTGAGGTTCGGCGGCGTGCGGCCTTCATTGTTCCTGCAGCCGTTATCCATCAGAGACGTTGTGCCCCAGAGATAGCCTTTCCGGATTTCGGTAGCGCGGACTTCCGTGTTGTAAAGGTCCACGAGCCCCAGCACATGACCGAATTCATGACAGAACATGCCGATGCCCGCGAGACGGAATTTGCCGTCCTTGCCCCTGCCGAGTTCCGAGCACATGGCATACCTGTTTATCTTTTTTCCCTTGATTGTCAGGCTGATACCCGCCTTTTCCAACGACCAGGAATTCGACCAGAGGGCATTGTCACCTCCCCCGTCGGCCTCGTCTTTTCCGGCGGTGAACACGAAGACATTGTCGACAGTCCCGTCGCCGTCGTCGTCATATTTGCTGAAATCCACGCCTTGTTTTGCCGCAAGACGACACGCCTCCGCCACGGCCTCGGCGGCATTGGCGTCCGCGCCGTTCACATTGCGTCCGTAATATTCGAGTGGTTTGCCCAATGTCACCAGCGGACCGATGTCGAAATTGAATTCGCATTTGCCCTGGAACTGGTCGGTGAAATATTTCTTGACGCTGTGGTTGCCTGTATTTATCAGACGGATGAAGTTTTCCCTGCTGTGGGTCATCTCCAGGTTCTTGAACTGCGCCAGGATAATGATGCAGTTCCGCTTCACCACAGTCTCTTCCGTTCCCGCATCCGCAATATCCGCAGAAGCCGTCATGACAGATCCTGCCAGGCAGAATGCTGTCACGACGGCTGATATTATTCTCGACAATTTCATGCTTACTTATTACAATCTGCATAGATAACTTATTTTTACGAAATAAGCAAGAAAACAGGGTGTTACTTCACCGGCACAAACGGATTCTCCGGGTTTCCGGTATGGAAATCGTACGCCAGATTCCGGACTCACACAATTTTGCTATTTTTGCAATTTGAAAACAGAAACGAAAAATGGAAATCAAGGCAATCATTTGCGACGCGGACGATACGCTATGGAGCAATGAACCGCTGTTCAGGAACGCTGAGCAGCATTGTTTCGAGATATTGAAGGAATACGGCGCGCCTGAATGGCTGAACGCGGAACTTTACAGGACGGAAACCGACAACATGGAAGAGCTGGGCTACGGCGCGAAGGCATTCATATTGTCAATGATAGAGACCGCCGTGAGAGTAAGCGGCGGAAAAATCAGCGCAGAGAAGATTCTCCGGCTGGAGCAGACCGGAAGAGCGATACTCCGGAACCCGGCCACACCGCTGGACGGCGTGGAAGAAACATTGACAAGTCTCAGGCAGACAGGCAGATACGAATTGGCGATACTGACCAAAGGAGAGTTGCTCGACCAGAACAACAAGATAGACAGGTCAGGACTCAGGAAACATTTCGACTATGTGGACGTCGTGAATGAAAAGACCCCGGAAGTATATTCCGAGCTATGCGCGAGACTGGAAATCAGGCCGGAAGAAATGGTCATGGTAGGCAACTCCTTCAAATCCGACATTGACCCGGTATTGAAAATCGGCGGCAAGGGCGTCTACATCCCATCGCCGATGACCTGGCAGCACGAAATCGTGGAGGAATACGAACATCCCGGACTATATCGCGCGGACACTTTCAGAGAGCTGCCGGAAATCCTCGAAACGATACAAAATAAAACGAAATGCAAACTATAACCATCATCGACATGGACAGACAAACGATCAAAAAGTACAATTACTGGCAATGGAGGACATTGATAATCCTCATGATAGGCTACGCATTGTTCTATTTCGTGAGAAAGAACTTCAGCATCACGATGCCGGCGCTCGAAGCCGAACTCGGCATCAGCAAGGCCAAGCTCGGACTCTTCCTCACATTGAACGGCGTCATCTACGGAATCTCACGTTTCGTGAACGGATTCCTGGCAGACCGCGTCAGCCGGAAGAGAATGATGGCGGCAGGACTTCTGCTTTCCGCCGTGGTCAACATCCTCATCGGATTGAGCCCGGAGATGAACGGCATCTTCAATTTCCTGGACGCTGAAGGCAAAGCCACCGCCGGACTTGTAGTCTTCATCGGAAGTCTTTGGCTGATAAATGGTTATACACAAGGAATGGGATACCCTCCATGCGGCAGCCTCATGGCCCACTGGATCCGCCCTTCCGAGCTCGCCACCAAACAGTCCATCTGGAACAGCTCGCACTCCATCGGAGCCGGCCTCGTGGCCCTGCTCTGCGGAACGGTCATCCTCCAGCATTTCTCATACGAAGCATGGCAATGGTGCTTCTTCATCCCGGCAGCATTGGCAATCGCAGGCGCGGCAATGCTTTTCTTCGGACTGAAAGACACTCCGGCGTCAGTAGGTCTTCCCGACCCTGAAACGATGGATGAAAACGCACCTGTGAAAGAGGTTGTCAAGGAAGATGAAGCATTCACGAACATGGCTTACAAGAAGCTCGTGAAGAAAATGGTCTTGAACAACCCGATTATCTGGATCCTGGCGGTGGCCAACTTCTGCGTATACGTCATCAGATTCACGATTCTGGACTGGGGTTCCACCTTCCTCACACAGGACAGAGGCCTCAGCATCCAGACAGCCGCCATCGTAGTGGCCGCATCGGAAATCGCAGGCGGCATCGTCGGAACATTGCTGGCAGGATGGGCCACCGACAAGTTCTTCAAGAGCAAGGCGCACCAGACATGCCTCGTAGGTCTCGTCGGCGCCACCATCTGCTTCGTGATTTTCTGGATGTTGCCTAAAGACGCTACCGCAATGACCATCATATCCGTAGTCATGGCCAGCTTCTTCATCTATATGCCACAGGCACTTATCGGCATCGCATGTTCTAACCACGCCACCAAGAGGGTCGCAGCATCAGCAAACGGCATTGCCGGCATCTTCGGATACGCCAGCACCACCGTTTCAGGACTTGCATTCGGTCTGCTCGCCGACAAATTGGGCTGGAATTCCGTATTCGAAGTCTCCATCGCATTCGGCGTGATCGGCATCGTCATACTGGCATTGATCTGGAAAGCACCGGCCGACGGCTACAAGAAAGCGGACAGCATCCTCGCCGAATTAAAGGCCGAGTACAATGTTGGACGATGAAAATTTCCGAAAGTCATTAAATTTACATAACTTTGTAAGTTCAAAAAGTGAAAATTTAATTATGTTGTTCCAACTCTTACAGGCAGCAGGCATTGACACCATCGCTGCAGCACAGGCGGCATCAATGCCGGTTGTTCCTCACCAGGAGGAAATACACCTTCTCGACATGGCATTCAAGGGAGGCTGGCTCATGCTTGTCCTTCTCGCATTGTCCATCGTAGCCATCTATCTTTTCGGAAAGAAATGGTGGATGATCCATCAGGCAGGACAGATTGACGCCAACTTCATGCGCGACATCCGCGACTACATCCATGAAGGCAAACTCAAATCCGCACAGTCACTCTGCGAGAAGTATGACTCCCCTGTCGCAAGACTGGTAGAGAAAGGAATTTCCAGAATCGGACGTCCGCTCTCCGACATCCAGACGGCCATCGAGAACACAGGAAACACCGAGGTGGCAAGACTTGAGAAAGGTCTGCCTATCCTGGCGACCATCGCAGGCGGCGCACCTATGATCGGATTCCTCGGAACCGTACTCGGTATGGTGCAGGCATTCTTCAACATGTCGCAGGCGGGAAACAACATTGACATCACCCTGCTTTCCAGCGGTATTTACACTGCAATGATCACGACCGTAGGCGGTCTTGTCGTCGGCATTCTCGCATACTTCGGATACAACTACCTGACATCCAACATTTCAGACCTCGTATTCAAGATGGAGAACGCCACCATCGACTTCATGGATCTTCTCCAGGAGCCGGAAAAGGAGAACTAGGATATGGCATTCAAGAGACAAACGAAGGTATTGCATGAGACCGCGATGTCGTCAATGACCGACCTCGTGTTCCTGCTGCTTATCTTCTTCCTTATAACATCCACGCTGGTGAACCCGAACGCGCTCAAGCTGATGCTGCCGAAAAGCACCGGCCAGGTTTCAGCCAAGGCCACCGTCAGCGTATCCATAAAGGATTGGGGCAATGACAAATACACATACCATATCAATGGCAATGAGCAGCCTGTCCCGTTCGAAGAAGTGGAGGATGAGCTGACAGGACTTCTCCAGACGGAGGAAGATCCTACATTCTCGATATACGCTGACCAGAGCGTGCCTGTAAAAGAGGTAGTGGCAGTAATGAACATTGCCAAGAGAAATCACTATAAAGTCATACTGGCGACACAGCCCGAGTAACGACGGATGAAGAAATATCAGGAAATACAATCAAAGACTGAGCGTTCAGGCATGGTTATCGCATTGGCGGTGACCGTGGTTTTCCATGCATCCTTGATTGTCTTCGGAAGTTTCAACGGACTGACCTACATTTATCCCCCGCCACCGGAGCAGAGCTTCGTGATAGATTTCAGCGAGGACAATGAGAAGCAAGTCGTCAGGCAGCAGAAGAAAGGTTCCGCTCCGCAAGTGGAGGAACCGGACCGCACCAAGCCGATAAACATCGTGCAGCGCTCTGAAGCCCAAGAGATCGGAAAGAAGGAGAACCTGGCACAGGAAGCGACTGTGGACGATTACGGAGATGTGGAAAAGTATGAGCCGCCTAGAGAAAAGCCGATAGACAAGAGGGCGCTTTTCCATGCCGCGAACAACAAGTCGGACAAAGACACGTTGGCACCGCAGACAGCCTCCAAGGTGACGGAAGCATTGAAGGAAGGTCATGCACAGGGCAATACCAAGGCCGGAAAGACAGTAGGGACGCCAAATGCGCACGTGAAAGGCAGAAGTCTGGTAGGTGTAATCGCAAAGCCGGCATACCCTGTTCAAAAAGAGGGAACCGTCGTGGTAAACATCTGGGTTAACCAATACGGAGATGTAACCAAGGCCCAGGCAGGAGCACCTGGAACCACAACTGAAGACGGCAGTCTATGGAAAGCAGCAAGAGAGGCGGCAATGAAGACTCATTTCAATGTCAATGCAGATGCCCCGGCACTTCAGAAAGGCACCATAACATACATCTTCAAGCTCAAAGGTTAAGGAACAATAGGCGCAAGCCTAACACATATTACTTTATAATGGCGTGAGCCATAAACAATTAAACACGCCCGAAAGGGCAAAATCCAAAATGGAAGAGAACAACAAGAGCGGTTTTACCGCAGAAGGAAGAAAGCTGAGACCGAGACGGCCTCGCATTTCCGGAAAGGTCTATTCATCATCAGAAGGACCGGCAGAAAGAAGATCCTACAATTCAGAAGAAAGACATTCGGGAGGATCAAGCTATGGAAGACGTGCCTACGGCAATTCAGAAAGTCGTGGCGGTTATGACAACGACAGAAGGTCAAGCGGAAGCTCTTACGGCAGCAGACCTTCGGGCAGAAGCTATGGCCATTCAGACAACAGAGGTGGCTATGGTCATTCTTCAGAGGGCCGCAGCTATGGCAATTCTGAAAGAAGGTACGGCAGCAGCTCTTATGGCAACAGGCCATCAGGAAGGAGCTACAATGCAGACAACAGAGGAAGTTACGGCAACTCTTCAGAAGGACGTTCATATAACAACGGCGGTTCTTCAGAGAGGAGAAGCTACGGAAACGGCGAAGGCAGAAGCTTCGGTCCTTCAGGAAGAAGGGCGTCATACGGTTCTTCTGAAAGATCGTTTGAAAGACCTTCATCAGGAAGACCTGCAGGAAGAAGACCGTTCGGCAGCAATGAAGGCGGAAGAGGAGGCAACTTCGGACGCCCTGCCAAGAGAGGCTTCGGCGGACGCGACAACGGCGCCGGAAAGGGCTTCAAGGGCGGCAAGCCGGCAGGAAGGAACAATTCCAGACCGCAGGCAAAACCGAATCCATACAGATTCAATGAGGCTGACGAGAAGAACATGAGCATGATCCTGAGCCGCAAGCCGCAGCTCGACCAGATCCAGCTCTCTGACAATGACTATGTAGAGACACCTATCAAGGAGACAATCCGCCTGAACAAGTTCATCGCGAACTCAGGTATCTGTTCACGCCGCGAGGCTGACCAGTACATCCAGGCAGGTGTCGTGACCGTAAACGGCGAAGTAGTCACCGAACTCGGTTCCAAGGTCAATGTCCTCAACGACGACATCAGATTCAACGGTGAAAGAATCCGCGGTGAAGAGAAAGTATACATCGTGATGAACAAGCCTAAGGGATTCGTTACGACTGCAAGCGACCCTCACGCTGAGAAGACAGTGATGGATCTGCTGAAAAACTGCAGCGCAAGGGTATTCCCTGTAGGACGTCTCGACAAGAACACCACCGGTGTCCTCATGTTCACCAACGACGGCGAAATAGCTGAGAGACTGACACATCCTTCATACGACAAGAAGAAGATCTACCAGGTAATCCTGGACAAGCCTCTCGCACAGGAAGACTATGACAAGATCCTGGAAGGCATCAGCCTTTCTGACGGCGACATCAAGGCAGATGAGCTCGAATACATTGACGCTGAGGACCACAGGAAACTCGGCATCGAGATTCACTCCGGAAAGAACCGCATTGTCAGAAGAATTTTCGAGTCACTCGGTTATGAGGTGAAAGCTCTCGACAGAGTTTACTTTGCAGGACTTACCAAGAAGGGTCTGAAGAAAGGTGAATGGAGATATCTTTCAGAGGGCGAGGCCAATGTACTCAAAATGGGCGCATACGTCTAGTACCTATGGATACCATACAGGAACCTAAAGAACATAGAGCTGGATTTGTCAACATCATCGGTAATCCGAATGTTGGCAAATCTACTCTTATGAATGCACTTGTGGGCGAAAAGCTTTCCATTGTAACGGCGAAGGCACAGACCACGAGACACAGGATCAGAGGAATCGTAAACGGAGAAAACTATCAGATTGTCTACTCCGACACTCCGGGCATCCTGAAACCGAACTACAGGCTTCAGGAAAACATGATGGATTTCGTGGAAACCGCCATCGGCGACGCCGACATAATCCTCTATGTTACTGATACTGTGGAGAAAGCGGACAAGAATGCCGAATATATAGAGAAGCTCAAGAAACTGGACTGCCCTGTCATCGTAGTCTTGAACAAGATCGATATCAGCGACCAGGAAAAGGTGGTGAAGACAATGGCGGAATGGCAGGAAAGGCTTCCGCAGGCATTGGTCATCCCGGTTTCGGCGAAAGCGAGATTCAACATTGAGAGCGTTCTCAATGCCGTGATTTCCAAGCTTCCGGTGTCACCGGCATGGTTCGACAAAGACGCATTCACCGACAAGAACCTGAGATTTTTCGCTTCGGAGATCATCAGGGAGCAGATTCTGGAGAACTACTCCGAGGAGATTCCGTATTGCTGCGAAGTGGAAATCGAATCCTTCAAGGAAGGAGAGGACAGATATGAAATCGGTGCTGTGATCTATGTCATGAGAGACTCCCAGAAGGGCATTCTCATAGGCAAGGGCGGAAGCGCATTGAAACGCACCGGAACGAAGGCACGCATTGAGATGGAAGACTTCTTCCAGAAGAAGGTATTCTTGTCAATGTATGTGAAGGTAGACGAAGGCTGGAGGGAGAACCGCAGGGAACTCCGCAAATTCGGCTACGAGGAATAAGAGAAATAACCAAACTAATAGGAAGATAACAATATGAGCGAATGGGACGACGAGCTGTCACAGGACGAGCTGGAAGGCGATGAGAACCTGAACGAGGAGCCGATTGACGAATCCTCGGCGGTGCCATCCGAGAAATACGAGAAACTTCTTGGGGAAGACAGCAAGAAATACAAGCTGTCCGGAATGTTCAAGGACTGGTTCCTGGACTATTCCTCATACGTTATTCTCCAGAGAGCCGTTCCGAATATCGTGGACGGTCTCAAACCCGTGCAGAGACGTGTGCTGCACGCCATGTACGAGCATGACACTGGCGCATACAGCAAGGTGGCCGGTATCGTCGGTGAAGCAATGCATTTCCATCCGCATGGAGACGCTTCCATACTCGGAGCCCTCGTGCAGCTGGGACAGAAGGGCTATGCCATTGACTGTCAGGGTAACTGGGGTAACATTCTCACCGGTGACCCGAATGCTGCAGGACGATATATCGAGGCCAGACTGAGCAAATTCGCCAAGGATGTGATCTTCGACCCGAAGATTACGGAGTGGATGACATCATACGACGGAAGGAACCAGGAGCCGGTGGAGCTGCCGGTGAGATTCCCTCTGCTGCTGGCTCAAGGTACAGAGGGCATCGCTGTCGGTATGGCATCCAAGATATTGCCTCACAACTTCAATGAACTTATCGACGCTTCCATAGCATACCTCCAGGGAAAAGAATTCGAGCTCTTGCCGGACTTCCCTACCGGAGGTTACGCCGACTGCTCCAAATACATGAAGGGACAGCGCGGCGGAAGCGTTAAAGTCAGGGCGAAGATTGAGAAAATAGACAAGAACACTCTGGCCATCAAGGAAATACCTTACGGCAAGACGACTCACGTCCTGGTCGATTCCATATTGAAAGCCAAGGACAAGGGCAAGATAAAAATCAAGAAGATTGAAGATATGACTACCGACACGGCAGATCTTGTCATCCATCTTCCGAATGACGTTTCCCCTGACAAGACCATAGATGCACTCTATGCCTTCACGGATTGCGAGACGAACATTGCCCCGAACGCCTGCGTCATCAAGGACAACAAACCGCAGTTCCTCAGCGTGGACGACATTCTCATCTACGACACGGAACACACCCGCGACTTGCTGAAGAAACAGCTGGAAATCAAGAAGAATGAACTTGAAGACAACTGGCACTACACATCCCTCGAAAAAATATTCTTCGAGAACAGGGTGTACAAGATCCTGGAAGAGGACCAGAAGACCTGGGAAGCGCAGATCAAGGACGTATTCAAGAGAATGTGCGAGTTCCAGGGTCAGCTCATCCGCAAGATAACCATGGACGACATCCTGAAGCTTGTGGAGAAACCTGTCAGGAAGATTTCCAAGTTCGACACGAAAGTCATTGACCAGAAGATACTTGACATCGAGAAAGAGCTGAATGTCGTAAAGGACAATATCGAGCATATCACGGAATACACCATAAAGTTCTTCCAGAACATCAAGACCAAGTACGGCAAAGACTTCCCTAGGCGCACCGAAATCACTGATTTCGAGACCATTACCGCGACCAAGGTAGTCAGTAACAATGCCAAGCTCTATGCAAATCTGGAGACTGGTTTCGTAGGTATCGGACTGAAAAAGGACGAGGGCGAGTATCTCTGCGACTGCTCCGACATGTCGGAAATCATTGTCATCGGCAAGGACGGCAAATATCTCATCACCAAAGTCTCTGACAAGGCATTCTTCGCGACGAACCTGCTCTATGTAGGAATTTTCAACAGGGGCGACAGCAGGACGATTTACAATGTCATCTATCGCGACGGCAAGAGTACAGTCTACTATGCGAAGAGATTTGCCATCACCAGCGTGACCAGGGACAAGGAATACGATATCACCCAGGGCAAGCCAGGCTCGAACATCTTATGGTTCTCCGTAAACCACAACGGCGAGGCAGAGACAGTGAAGATTTATTTCCGTGCAAGACCGAAGCTCAAGAAGCTGAACATGGAATATGACTTCTCGGAGCTTGCCATCAAGGGCAAGATTTCCAGGGGTAACCTCGTCACCAAGAACGCCATCCAGAAGATTTCATTAAGGGCCAAGGGAATCTCCACCATCGGCGGCAAGTCCATCTGGTTCGACACTGATGTCCATAGGCTTAACGAGGACGGACGCGGAATGCTGCTCGGAGAGTTCAGCGGAAACGACAAGATTATAGCCGTATTCAAGAACGGAACATACTATACGACATCATACGACCTGAGCAACCGCTATCAGGGTGATTTGCTCCTCATCGAAAAATACGATGAGAACAAGGTCTATGCGGCATTGTACTATGACGGGGATAACTTCTACATAAAGAGATTCTCGTTCCCGCCAAGCGACAATTCGCCTGCATCGTTCATCGCGGACAACAGGGGCGCATACCTTGCTGACTTCAGTGCGGACAAGCATCCGCAGTTCATGGTGACATTCACCGGAAGACAGGAGCACCGGGAGCCTGAAAAGTTTGATGCAGAGGAGTTTATCGCCAAGAAGGGTATCACGGCCAAGGGTAACAGATGCCACAGGTATGATATCCTGAAAGTAGAATTCATCGAGCCTCTCCACAAGCCGGAGGACGATGAAGAGGAAGGTGCAAAACCAGGTGAGATAATATCGTTGGGACCTGAAGATATTCCTGATGACGAGTCATTCAGCCCTGAGTCAATGTACCAGCCTACCGGCGAAGGTGAAGAGACTCACGGAGACCTTGGCGAAGCGGATCCTGACAGCGAGGATGCCGACGAACCGAATCTTTTCGACTTATGATAATTTCATTGACCGGGTTCATGGGGTGCGGCAAAAGCTGCATCGGCAAGATTCTCAGTGAAAAGCTGGGATTCAAATTCATTGACCTGGACACATGGATAGAAGAACACGAAGGCCGTTCAGTCCGTCGGATTTTCACCGAAAACGGGGAAGCCGGGTTCCGGCGGATTGAGACAGCGGCATTGGGTGAAGTCATTGAAGAAGAGGGAGATATGGTCCTTGCTCTGGGCGGTGGAACATTGACCTCGGCGACGGCTGCGAACATGGTGCACGAACGGACAAAGTGTGTATATCTGAAAGCCGGCATTGACACACTCGTGTTCAACCTGACCAATTGGCCCGGAGACAGGCCGATGCTGGACGGAAATCCTGACAGCGAAACGCTGCGCCGGCGCATCGGGGAACTGATGTCACAGCGCGAATCCACATACGGGAGGACCGCTCATATAATTCTGGATATTGACGGAAAAGATTACGACACGGTATCAGATGAGATCGTCGCGCTCGCGCATATCCTTGATTCTTAATTGGATAGTGGAATTTCCACGATAATAGTTCTCGACAATGCTGTAGCAGACATCGATCGGATTGCCGTTGCGGATATGGTCGAAATAGTCCGCCATGTTGAACGCAATCGCCGACACCTGGTGGTATGGCTGCGATTCCTGGATGAGTTCCAATTTCAGATGCTGTCCTCCCGGGCCCACCTTCCTGCCGTTTCCGTCATCATAGACATTCTTGGTCAGAAAAACCGGCGAACTGTTGCCTGGTCCGAAAGGCTGGAACTGTTTCAGCACGCGGAAGAATTTCGGGGTTATCTGCGAGAAGTTAATTTCCGAGTCCACATCTATGACAGGGGTGGCCATCACACACGTAATGTGCTCACCTACATACTTTTCGATACGTCTGGTAAACTCCGGAAGGTTCTCCTCGCGCATGGTAAGGCCGGCAGCATAGATATGTCCGCCGTAATTTTCCAGAAGGTCGGCGCAGCTGCTGATGGCCTCATACAAGTCGAATCCACGGACGCTTCTGGCAGAGCCTGTCACGAAACCATTGGAATTGGTAAGGACGAAAGTCGGTTTATAATAAGCCTCCACAAGACGGGAAGCGACGATACCCACCACGCCCTTGTTCCAGTCCGGGCCATAGACGATGACGGCATTTTCTGACGAAAGACAAGACCCGTTCTGTACCATGTCCAGTGCCTCTTTCGTGATTTCACGGTCAATGCTCTTGCGCTCGTTATTGTTGTCATTGATCTTCGTGCCGATGGTCATCGCAGTCGCAGCATCCTCAGCAGTAAGCAGTTCCACCGCCAGACGACCGGACTCCATACGTCCGGCAGCATTGATTCTCGGACCGATCTTGAACACGATATCGTCGATGGAAATGTGTCCCGGCTCCAGATTCGCGAGACTGATCATCGCCTGCAGACCGATGCGCGGCTGCTCATTCAGCCGTTTCAGACCGAAATGCGCGAGCACCCTGTTCTCCCCCACCACGGTCACAAGGTCCGATGCAATGCTGACGACCAGCAGGTCCAGCAACGGGAGAAGTGTCTCGAAATCAATGTTGTTGTGCATTGAATAGGCCTGCACCAGCTTGAACCCGACACCGCAGCCGGACAAATCATCGAAAGGATAGTTGCAATCCTCGCGCTTGGGATCCAGCACCGCCGCAGCAGCCGGAATTTCTTCCTCCGGAAGATGATGGTCGCAGATGATCATGTCAATGCCTTTGTCAGCAGCGTAGGCTACCTTGTCAATGGCCTTGATGCCGCAATCCAGTGTGATTACGAGCTTTACGTCATTGGCCGAGGCCCAGTCGAGCCCCTTCCTGGACACGCCGTAACCCTCGTCATAGCGGTCCGGGATATAGAAATCCACCAACGGAGTCAGTTTTCTTATGAAGGAATAGACCAGTGCTACGGCAGTGGTACCGTCCACATCGTAGTCTCCATAAACCAATATCTTCTCTTTCCCGGAGATTGCTTTTTCGAGTCTGGCGACCGCCTTGTCCATATCCTTCATGAGGAAAGGGTCATGCAGCGCAGAAAGGCTTGGACGGAAAAATGAACGCGCTGCTTCGAAAGTTTTGACGCCCCGGTTTATGAGCAATGATGCCAAAACAGGGTCCACGCCCAGCTCCGCGGAGAGCTGTGCCACATTCTCCGGATCCGCCGGAGCACGCAAAGTCCATTCTCGTTCTTTAGCCATAGCATACAAAGATACCTTATTTATTTCAATTTTAGAATTAAAAGTGCTATTTTTGTAGATGCGGCCAAAATTGGCAACTGACGACGCCATGGCCCGTTTTCATTGAACAAAAAGATTGACAAAAATATGGCAAATTTGGAATTGAGCGAGCAGGAACTCATCAGAAGACAGTCCCTCGACAAACTCAGGGAGTTGGGAATCGAACCTTATCCGGCACCATTGTACCCGGTGAACGCGACAGCGAAAGTCATTGAGGCTGAGTATGATCCGGAAAAAGGCAATTTCCAGGACGTATGTATTGCAGGTAGGATCATGTCCAGGAGAATCATGGGAGCGGCGTCTTTCATGGAACTTCAGGATTCCACGGGAAGGATACAGGTTTACGTGAAACGTGATGAAATCTGCCCCGGTGAGGACAAGACCATGTACAACACCGTATTCAAGAAGCTTCTCGACATCGGTGACGTGGTGGGCATCAAGGGTTTCGCGTTCCACACGCAGACCGGACAGCTCACTGTGCATGCCAAGGAACTCACACTCCTCAGCAAATCATTGAAAGTTCTTCCTATCGTGAAGGAGGCTGACGGCAAGGTGCATGACGCTTTCACCGATCCGGAGCTCAGATACAGACAGAGATATGTGGACCTCATCGTGAATCCGCAGGTGAAGGACACCTTCATCAAGAGGGCGAAGATTATCGCGACGATGCGCGAGTATTTCAACAATGCAGGATGTCTGGAAGTGGAGACCCCTATTCTCCAGTCGATTCCGGGCGGCGCCACGGCAAGACCGTTCATCACTCACCACAACGCATTGGATATTCCTCTGTATCTGCGTATTGCGAATGAACTTTACTTGAAGAGACTCATCGTCGGCGGTTATGACGGCGTGTATGAGTTCGCCAAGGATTTCCGCAACGAGGGTATGGACAAGACCCATAATCCGGAGTTTACATGTATGGAGATCTACGTGGCATACAAGGATTATATCTGGATGATGGAGTTCATCGAGAACCTTCTCGAAAAGATCGCGACGAACCTTTACGGAAAGACCACAGTGATGAATGAAGGCGTGGAAATCGACTTCAAGTCTCCTTACAAGAAAATCGGCATCCTCGACGCCATCAAGGAATATGCAGGTGTGGACGTGAAGGGCATGGACGTGGACCAGCTCCGAGAGACCTGCAAGAAGCTCAATGTGGAAATCGAGCCGACAATGGGCGTGGGCAAGTTGATCGATGCCATCTTCGGTGAATATTGTGAGAAACATTTCGTTCAGCCGACTTTCGTTACCGATTATCCGGTGGAAATGTCGCCGCTCACCAAGAGGCACAGAAACGACCCTACCCTTACGGAGCGTTTCGAGCTGTTCGTATGCGGCCATGAACTTGCCAATGCTTATTCTGAGTTGAACGATCCTATCGACCAGAGGGAGCGCTTCGAGGAGCAGGCCAAGCTGAAGAGCAATGGAGATGACGAGGCAATGTTCATTGATTATGACTTCCTCCGCGCTCTCGAATATGGTATGCCTCCTACTTCCGGTCTCGGAATGGGTATCGACCGTCTTACAATGCTCATGACAGGCAACACTACCATCCAGGATGTGCTCTTCTTCCCGCAGATGCGTCCGGAGAAGATGCCGTCAAAGCAGGCTGAAGAGAAAGATTCAGAAGAGAATAACGCATAATCAGGATGAGGAGAGAGACTATCACTTCTGCTCAGAATCCTAAGATCAAGATGCTTCTCGCGCTTGGGGAAAAATCTCGTACCCGGCGCGAGAACGCTCTTTTTATAGTGGAAGGCAGGCTGGAGATAAGGCATTGTATCGAAGCGGGTTACAACGTCAAAGCACTTTTCGCTCGCCCAGACATCATATCCAGCCGCGAGTTGGATGACATCGCAGGACTATGCGGAGAACATTGCACCTTATATGAGGTATCGAGGCCGGTCTACGAGAAAATAGCATACCGGAGCGGAACGGAGGGCGTCATTGCCGAAGTGGAAATCATTGAAAAGACATTGAAAGATGTGCGGCTCCGTGAGAATCCCCTGGTGGTGGTGCTGGAGTCTGTGGAGAAGCCGGGGAATCTCGGCGCGGTGCTGCGGACGGCGGATGCGGCTGATGCTGATGCCGTGGTGGTCTGCGACCCGCTTACGGATTTGTACAACCCGAACCTCATCCGGGCCAGTCTAGGTTCCATCTTTACCAGACAGGTGGTGAGCGCCACGTCGGGCGAAACCCTCAAATGGCTGAAGGACAACAATATAAAGATATACACTGCACAGCTTCAGGATTCATCATGGTACTACGACACGGACATGAAGTGCGGCACGGCATTGGTGATGGGCACGGAGCATGACGGGCTTTCCACGTTCTGGAGAATGCATGCGGATGCCCATGTGAAGATTCCGATGCTGGGCAGCATGGATTCGCTGAACGTTTCGGTGTCGTCCGCGATTCTGATGTTCGAGGCAGTGCGCCAGCGCCACTCCTGTCGCTAGGTTTACGGTCCCGTGCGTAAAAACCAGGGAATCACGCACGAAAGGACCGAAAAGTGATCTGCCGTGCGTAAAACCCTGGAAATCACGCACGAGAAGAGAAAAAGACAATGAACAGTTTCGGACTCATAGGCGATCCGATCGCCACTTCCCTGTCGCCGGCTCTTTTCAATGCCGGGTATGAGGGGAAATATAACTATGACCTTATAGAGGGTGCCGATTTCGGGGCATCCTTCAAGGCTTTCGAGGACAGATACAAAGGTATCAATGTGACTGCACCGTTCAAGGAGCAGGCTTTTGCACGTGCGGACATCTACACCTCCTACTGCCGGAAAATCGGCGCCACCAACCTCCTGATGAAGACGCCGGACGGCATTCTGGCTGACAATTCCGACTTTACGGGAATCATCCTCAGCATTGCAGAGGCTTATATGCCCGGGATTGTCAAGCAGTTCAGTGCCAAGTACGGCGATTCCGCGCACATCAAGGTACACCAATATGTCAGGCAGGCATTGACAATGCTGTTCTCGCGCAAGCCGCAGGCTCTGGTCGTCGGTTGCGGAGGCGCAGGACGCGCAGCAGCTGTTGCAGCAGCGGAGTTGGGTTTCGATACCGCGCTGATGAACAGGACGGCGGACAAGGCGCAGAAAATCGCCGATGAACTGCCTGAGTATGATTTCATCGTGGACCAGCTGACGGATTTCCGCGCGGCTTTCAAGGAGTGCGACCTGATTATCTACACGCTGCCGATGAAGCTGGACGGAATAGACCTGCTGACTGCCGAGGATTTCGAGGGGGAAGACAGGTACACATGGCCGCGTCCGGGAAAGGTCATCCTGGAAGCCAATTACAAGACGCCGGCATTTGCCGGAGCCGTTCTGGACAATGCCCAAGCCGGTGGAGCGCAGTACGTTCCCGGTCTTAAATGGCTCCTGTATCAGGCTTTTACCGGATATTCCAGACTGACCGGAAGCATACCTTCACTGGAGGCGATGGAGCGGGTGGTGTCACGCAGTTTGTAGTCTTCAGGCAAGTTATTTTTTCTCATATTGGTAAAATTTGCTAACTTGCAGTGTTATTGTGAAAACACATAAAACAAACATATCATGTCATTGAACAAAGTAATGCTGATCGGTAACGTGGGTAAAGATCCGGAAGTCCGTTACCTTGAGAACAATCCGTCCGCACAGCCGGGCACCAATCCTAAAGTTGCACAATTCACAATGGCCACCACGGAGAGATTCCGTGACAGGAACGGGGAAACCCGCGAGAACACGGAGTGGCACAACATCGTGGCGTGGAGAGGACTTGCAGACCTCGCTGAGAAATATATCAGAAAAGGTTCGCAGATATATGTAGAAGGCCAGATAAGGACCAGGTCATGGACTGACCAGGCCGGCGCGAAACAGTACAGGACAGAGATTATCGCCAATGCCATACAGCTTCTCGGACGCAAATCCGACAATCCGGGAGCGCAGCCGGGAGCCTTTCCTCCACCTCAGCCGCAGGGATACCAGCAGGCACAGTCGGGTATGGCATACCAGCAGCCTCAGCAGCCTGCATATCAGGCACAGTCTCCGGCAGGTTTCCAGCCTGCAGCACAGCCTGCCGCTCCAGAATATCCGGCAGCAGGTGATCCTGGTGACGATCTTCCATTCTAGAAATCTTAATTGAATAAAATATGAAACTTGACGTAGTTCTTGGTCTTCAGTGGGGAGACGAGGGCAAAGGAAAAATCGTGGATGTACTTGCAGGAAGATATCCTGCCGTAGCACGATTCCAGGGCGGTCCTAATGCAGGCCACTCACTTCATTTCGATGGGCATAATTTCGTGGTAAGAAGCATTCCTTCAGGCATTTTCAGGGAGGGTTCCACGAACATCATCGGAAGCGGTGTGGTTCTTGACCCTATCACATTCCGCGAGGAGTGCGGCAACATCAGCAAGATGGGCATCGACCCCAAGGCCAAACTGAACATTTCCAAGAAGGCTCACCTTATCCTGCCTACACACAGGCTTCTGGATGCGGCATACGAAGCAGCTGCCGGAAAAAGCAAGATCGGCTCCACATTGAAAGGTATCGGACCTACCTATACCGACAAGATCAGCCGTCACGGTCTCCGTGTAGGCGACATCCTCGCTCCTGATTTCAAGGCGAGATTCGAGAAACTCAAGAACAGGCATCTCCAGCTCCTCAAAGACCTGAACTTCGAGTGCGATCCTGAAAAGGATGAAGCAGAGTGGATGAGCGCAATCGAATTCCTCAAGGAGTTCAATCTCATTGACTGCGAGTACTTTGTAAACGACTGGCTGGATGAGAAGCCTATGCTCGCAGAGGGCGCGCAGGGTTCGCTTCTGGATATCGACTACGGTTCATATCCTTACGTAACTTCCTCATCTACGACAATCGGCGGCGTCTGCACAGGACTTGGTGTGGCTCCTTCAAGAGTGGGCCATGTATATGGTATCTTCAAGGCATATTGCACACGTGTCGGCAGCGGTCCGTTCCCTACGGAGCTGTTCGACGAGACCGGCGAGAAGATCCGTAAAATCGGCAATGAGTTCGGCGCTGTTACAGGACGTCCGCGCAGATGCGGCTGGCTCGACCTCGTAGCATTGAAATATACTGTAATGATTGACGGCGTTACCGACCTCATCATGATGAAGTCAGACTGCCTCGATACTTTCGAGACCATCAAGGTCTGCACTTCTTATATAATTGACGGCAAGGAGACCGACCAGTTCCCGTTCGATACGGAGGCCGAAATCACCCCTGTATACACGGAGTTCAAGGGATGGAACCAGGATCTCACCGGTTGCCGCACAGAGGATGAACTTCCGGAGACTTTCAAGGAGTATATCCGTTTCATGGAGAACTACCTGAAGGTTCCTATAAAGATCATTTCTCTCGGACCTGACCGCGAAGCTACTATCGAAAGATAGGTTCAAACAATAGGTATTCAAAAAAGCCCGGCTGCTCATCACAGTCGGGCTTGATTTTTATGTACTTGAGTAACCGTTAAAGGTCATTCATTTCCTTGAGATAATCCTCCTTGCTGCTTACCACGATATCCTGGAATTCCTTCTGGCCTGTGCCGGCTGGAATGAGGTGACCGCAGATGACATTCTCTTTCAAACCTTCGAGGTCATCGACACGGGCGCGGATTGCGGCCTCGCTGAGAACCTTGGTAGTCTCCTGGAATGATGCAGCAGAGATGAAGCTGTCAGTCTTGAGGGCTGCTCTTGTGATACCCTGGAGAACCTGGCTTGCGGTAGCAGGTCTTGCCTCGCGCACTGCCATCATCTTGAGACCCTGTCTCTCGAGTGAAGAATTCTCGTTTCTCATCTCTCTTGCCGGAATGATGTCACCAGCTCTATAGCGCTGTGAATCACCAGCTTCGAGGACGTAGAACTTGCCATAGATATCATCATTGGTATCCATGAATCTCCACTTGTCGACAAGCTCCTCAGGAAGGAACTCGGTATCACCCGGATCATTGACCTGAACCTTTCTCATCATCTGTCTTACGATGATTTCGAAGTGCTTGTCATTGATCTTCACACCCTGGAGACGGTAAACTGCCTGAACCTCATTCACAATGTATTCCTGAGCCTTGACAGGTCCGAGGACATTGAGGATGTCGGTAGGAGAGATTCCGCCGTCGGAAAGACGTGAACCGGCTCTTACGTAGTCGTTCTCCTGAACAAGAATCTGCTTGGTAAGAGGAACGAGGTAATGTTTCTCGATACCGGACTTGTTCTTTACGATGATCTCACGGTTACCTCTCTTGATCTTGCCCATGAGCACCTCACCGTTGATTTCGGAAATACATGCAGGGCTTGATGGAGTTCTTGCCTCGAAGAGCTCGGTCACACGAGGAAGACCTCCGGTAATATCGTTGGACTTGCCGATTGCACGAGGGATCTTGATGATGATGTCACCGACCTTCACCTTCGCACCGTCGCTGACGGTAACGTGAGCGCCTACAGGCAAGTTGTACTGCTTCAGAAGCTCGCCGCCGTCTCCGATTACAAGGATTGAAGGGTTCTTCGTCTTGTCCTTGGACTCGATGATGACCTTGTCCTTGTTGTTGGAGAACTCGTCAGCTGACTCCTCGCGGAATGTCGCGCCGGAAATCATGTTGTCGAAGCGTGCGATACCTGAAGTTTCTACGATCGTGATAGCGTTATATGGATCCCATTCGCAGATGAGGTCACCCTTCTTCACGCTCTCGCCATCCTTCTTGTACAATACTGAACCATAAGGAACATCGTATGTAGAGAAGGTGATGCCTGTATTCTCATCGACAATCTTGAGTTCAGTCATACGGCTGACAACCACTTCCTCAGCCTCACCGAGGTCATTGACTCTCTGGAGGGTCCTGAGCTCTTCGAACTGGAGCTTGCCGTTGTACTTGGACTCGATGGATGAATCAGCAGCGGTGCTGGATGCAGTACCACCGACGTGGAAGGTACGGAGCGTAAGCTGTGTACCAGGCTCACCGATAGACTGTGCAGCGATAACGCCGACGACTTCACCTTTCTCGACCATCCTGCTGGTAGCGAGGTTACGTCCGTAGCACTTCGCGCAGACACCCTTGCGGGACTCGCAGGTAAGCACTGAACGGATCTCGACCTGCTCGATAGGGAGAGAGTCGATAAGGTTTGCCGTAGCCTCGCGGATTTCCTCGCCTGCCTTGATGATTAATTCACCCGTGATAGGGTTGAAGATATCATGCACGGAGGTTCTACCGAGAATTCTCTCTCCGAGTGATTCTACGACTTCATCCTTATTCTTGATAGCTGTAGCGATAAGACCTCTGAGGGTACCGCAATCCTCTTCGTTGATGATGACGTCATGAGAAACGTCCACCAGACGACGGGTAAGGTAACCTGCATCGGCAGTCTTGAGGGCGGTATCGGCAAGACCCTTACGTGCACCGTGGGTAGAGATGAAGTATTCGAGCACTGTCATACCCTCCTTGAGGTTGGAAACGATAGGGTTCTCGATAATCTCGGCACCTGCTGCACCGGACTTCTGAGGTTTTGCCATCAAGCCTCGCATACCGCAAAGCTGTTTGATCTGCTGTGTGGAACCACGGGCTCCGGAATCCAACATCATGTATACAGGGTTGAATCCCTGCTGGTCTGCTGAAATCTGTTTCTCGACGATTCCCGTAAGCTTGTTGTCAATTGATGTCCACAGGTCGATAACCTTGTTGTAACGCTCGTTGTTGGTGATGAAACCCATCGAGTAGTTGTTCTTGATGTCCTCTACCTGCTTGTAGCCCTCATTGATGAGGTCATATTTCTCAGGCGGTACGAGAACGTCGCCAAGGTTGAATGAAAGACCTGCACGGAATGCACGGTCATAACCGAGATTCTTGATATCGTCAAGGAAGTGGGCAGTTCTGGAAACGCCGGTATTCTTGATGACCTCGGTAATGATTTTTCTCAATGCTTTCTTTCCGAGTACGTCATTGACGTAAGGAACTTCCTCCGGAACAAACTGGTTCACGATGATTCGGCCTGCAGTGGTCTCCACCATTTGTGTGCCAGCCTCAGGATTGCTCTTGTCCTTAGGAAGTCTCACCTTGATCTTGGCGTGGAGTGCAATCGCACGCTCGTTGAGAGCCACGATAACCTCTTCCGGACCATAGAATGACATACCCTCGCCCTTTGCACCAGGTCTGATCTTGGTAATGTAGTAAAGACCGAGGACCATATCCTGTGAAGGCACGGTGATAGGCGTTCCGTTGGCAGGGTTCAAGATGTTCTGTGAACCGAGCATGAGGAGCTGAGCCTCCATTACGGCAGCATTGCTGAGCGGAAGATGGACTGCCATCTGGTCACCGTCGAAGTCCGCATTGAACGCGGTACAAGCGAGCGGGTGCAGCTGGATAGCCTTTCCCTCTATCATTCGCGGCTGGAATGCCTGGATACCGAGTCTGTGAAGTGTAGGTGCACGGTTCAAAAGTACCGGATGACCTTTCATCACGTTCTCGAGGATATCCCAGATGACCGGATCTCTCCTGTCGACAATCTTCTTCGCAGACTTGACGGTCTTCACGATGCCGCGCTCAATCAGTTTCCTGATGATGAACGGTTTGTAAAGCTCGGCCGCCATGAACTTAGGCAGACCGCACTCGTGCATCTGGAGTTCCGGACCGACGACGATAACTGAACGTGCAGAATAGTCGACACGCTTACCGAGGAGGTTCTGACGGAAACGTCCCTGCTTACCTTTAAGGCTGTCTGACAATGATTTGAGTGCCCTGTTGGATTCACTCTTGACTGCGCTGGACTTCTTGGAGTTGTCGAAGAGTGAGTCTACCGCTTCCTGAAGCATACGCTTCTCGTTTCGGAGAATGACTTCAGGAGCCTTGATCTCGATGAGCCTCTTGAGACGGTTGTTTCTGATGATGACCCTTCTGTAAAGGTCATTGAGGTCTGACGTAGCAAACCTTCCACCGTCGAGAGGAACGAGCGGACGCAGATCCGGCGGGATTACAGGAATGACCTTCATGATCATCCACTCCGGACGGTTCACGCCCTTGGACTCCTCGAACCACTTCACGACGCTGAGCCTCTTGAGCAGTTCGGCCTTTCTCTGCTGGGAATTCTCCCTTGCCATCGCCTCACGAAGTTCTTTCGCGAGAGCATCGATATCGATTTCCTTCAGAAGGTCATAAACACCTTCTGCACCCATCTTGGCAACGAACTTCTGCGGATCGTCGTCAGCAAGGTTGTCATTCTCAGGAATCCTTGCCAGAATATCGAGATATTCATCCTCTGTAAGGAGGTCGAGCTTGTGCAGCCCGCTGTCACCAGGATTGATGACAATATACTTCTCATAGTATATTACAGCCTCCAACTTCTTGGCAGGAACACCAAGAACAGCGGAAATCTTGTTAGGAGCAGACTTGAAGTACCAGATGTGGGCAACAGGAACAGTCAGGGCAATATGTCCCATCCTCTCCCTTCTTACCTTCTTCTCGGTAACTTCCACACTGCACCTGTCGCAGACGATTCCACGATAACGGATTCTCTTGTACTTGCCGCAATAGCATTCGTAGTCCTTGGTAGGACCGAAAATCTTCTCGCAGAAAAGACCGTCGCGCTCAGGCTTGTAGGTCCTGTAGTTCACCGTCTCCGGCTTCAGGACCTCTCCATGGGATCTGTCGATAATGTCCTCAGGAGATGCAAGCGAGATGCTGATTCTCTGGAAGTTGCTCCTTACCTTATTATCTTTGTTATTGAAAGTAGGCATATTATATCAATTCAAATTGATGGTAATTAATCAAGAGTCACTTTAAGTCCGAGACCTCTGAGCTCGTGCAGGAGCACATTCAGAGATTCAGGGATACCCGGTGTAGGCATCGGTTCGCCCTTGACGATAGCCTCGTAAGTCTTGGACCTTCCTGAGACATCATCGGACTTGACAGTAAGGATTTCCTGAAGTGCGTTTGCTGCGCCGAATGCTTCGAGCGCCCACACCTCCATCTCTCCGAAACGCTGTCCTCCGAACTGCGCCTTACCTCCGAGAGGCTGCTGAGTAATCAATGAGTATGGACCGATAGATCTGGCGTGCATCTTGTCGTCAACCATGTGACCGAGTTTGATCATATAGATGATACCGACCGTAGCAAACTGATCGAACCAGTCACCTGTACCACCATCTCTCAGATGTGTGCTGCCATATCTAGGAAGACCTGCCTTGTCAGTGTAGTTGCAAATCTCATCAAGGCTCGCACCGTCGAAAATAGGTGTACTGAACTTCAATCCGAGTTTCGCGCCTGCCCATCCGAGAACTGTCTCGTAAATCTGTCCGAGGTTCATACGTGAAGGCACACCGAGAGGGTTCAGGACAATGTCCACAGGAGTACCATCCTCAAGGAACGGCATATCCTCCTCCCTTACGATCTTCGCTACGATACCCTTGTTACCGTGACGTCCGGCCATCTTGTCACCGACGGTAATCTTTCTCTTCTTGGCAATGTAGACTTTTGCAAGCTGCATCACGCCGTTGGAAAGTTCGTCACCGATCTTGACCTTGTCGAGAGCTCTCTTGTTGGCTGCTGCTGCCTCTTTGTAAGCGATGCAGTAGTTGTTGATGAGATCACGGATCATTCCGTTGGTCTTTTCGTCATCCGTCCACTTGTTGGAGTTGATATTGTCGAAATCGGAGATGCTCCTGAGCATTGCGGTAGTGATTTCCTTACCTTTCGGTATAATCTCCACGCCATACAGGTCGCTGATTCCGGCGCTCTTCTTGCCGTCGGCAAGAACAACAAGTTTCTCGAAGAATTTGGCATACAATGACTCAGCCTTCTTGTTGAAGTCTTCTTCAATGCTTTCGACACGCAACTTCAGCTCAGCCCTTGCACCCTTGCGGTTACCTTCTTTCGCAACCTTCGCATAAAGCGCTGTCTTGATGACAGTTCCGCTAAGTGAAGGATTGGCCTTGAGTGAAGCATCCTTCACGTCGCCGGCCTTGTCGCCGAAGATGGCACGGAGAAGTTTCTCCTCCGGTGAAGGGTCGCTCTCTCCCTTAGGAGTGATCTTGCCGACCATGATGTCGCCCGGCTCGATATGAGCACCGACTCTTACGATACCGTTCTCATCCAGGTTTTTGGTAGCGTCTTCGCTGACATTCGGGATATCGGAAGTAAGTTCCTCCATACCACGCTTTGTCTCACGGACTTCGGTAATGTATTCGTCAACATGGACTGATGTAAGGATATCCCAACGTACCATCTTCTCTGACAGCACGATAGCATCCTCATAGTTGTAACCCTTCCAAGGCATGAACGCTACCATGAGGTTTCTTCCGAGTGCAAGCTCGCCGTTCTGGGTAGCATAACCCTCGGTCATGACCTGACCTGCAACCACCTTGTCGCCCTTTCTTACGATAGGCTTCAGGCAGATTGTGGTGCTCTGGTTCGTCCTTCTATATATAGGAAGGTGATATACGGTGATATCCGGAGAGAATCTCACGAATTTCTCGTCATCCGTGCAGTCATACTTCACATGGATTTCATTTGCATCCACGTAAACTACCTCACCGGCCCTCTCGGCCATTACCTGTGTCCTGGAGTCGATGCAGACTCTCTCCTCAAGACCAGTACCTACGATAGGAGACTGAGGTTTGAGAAGCGGAACGGCCTGACGCATCATGTTCGCACCCATCAATGCACGGTGGGCGTCATCATGCTCAAGGAACGGAATAAGTGACGCTGCCACGGAAGCCATCTGGTTAGGAGCAACGTCCATGTAGTTAACCTCTTCTTTGGACACTACAGGGAAATCGGCCTCAAGACGGCACTGGATTCTGTCTTCCTCGATAGTTCCGTCGTCGTCCATCTTCACATTGGCAAGAGAAACGAGCTTGTCTTCCTCCTCCTCGGCGCTCATGAACTTCCAACCGGCATCGGAAAGATCTACCTTTCCGTTTTCAACCTTGCGGTAAGGAGTCTCAATGAATCCGAGGTCATCGATCTTCGCATAAACGCAAAGAGATGAGATAAGACCGATGTTAGGTCCCTCAGGAGACTCGATAGGACAAAGTCTTCCGTAATGTGTATAGTGAACGTCTCGAACCTCGAAACCGGCCCTGTCTCGTGAAAGACCTCCGGGGCCCAACGCAGAAAGACGACGTTTGTGCGTCACCTCGGCAAGAGGGTTGGTCTGGTCCATGAACTGAGAAAGCTGGCTGGTACCGAAGAATGAATTGATCACTGAAGACAATGTCTTCGAATTGATCAAGTCGATAGGGATGAACTGTTCGCTGTCCCTGACGTTCATTCTTTCGCGGATTGTCCTCGCCATTCTGGACAGACCTACGCTGAACTGGTTTGCAAGCTGCTCACCTACAGTCCTTACACGTCTGTTGCTCAAATGGTCGATATCATCCACGGTAGCTTTTGAATTGATAAGCTGGATGAGATATTTGATAATCTCGATGATGTCGGTATTCGTGAGGACACGAAGTTCAGGGTCTGTCGTCAGGCTGAGCTTCTTGTTCAAACGGTAACGGCCGACAGCTCCGAGGTCATACCTCTTCTCGGAGAAGAAGAGTTTGTCAATGACATCGCGGGCGGTTGCCTCATCAGGTGGTTCCGAGTTACGCAACTGCTTGTAGATGTAATAAACTGCTTCTTTTTCCGTATTGGTCGGATCCTTCTGCAGAGTGTTGTAGATGATGGCATACTCATTGTCACTTGACTCATCCTTCTGGAGAAGGACAGTCTTGACCTCTGCATCAGTAAGTTTCTGGATAGTCTCCTCATCGATGATCTCACCTCTTTCGACGACAGGTGTAGTACGCTCGATAGGAATGACTTCTCCTGTATCTTCGTCCACGAAGTCCTCATTCCAAGTTTTCAGGACCTTGGCTGCAAGCTTTCTGCCCATATTGGCCTGAAGATTCTCAGGCGTAGCGTCAACTTCCTCCGCAAGACCGAAGATATTGATGATATCCTTGTCCGCATCGAAACCGATTGCCCTGAGCAATGTGGTTACAGGAAGCTTCTTCTTACGGTCGATGTAAGCATACATGACATTGTTGATGTCAGTTGCGAACTCGATCCATGATCCCTTGAAAGGAATGATTCTGGCAGAGTAGAGCTTGGTTCCGTTCGCGTGCAATGTCTGGTCGAAGAACACGCCCGGAGACCTGTGGAGCTGTGATACGATGATTCGCTCTGATCCATTGATCACGAAGGTACCGCCAGGTGTCATGTACGGAATGTTTCCGAGATATACATCCTGAACCTTGGTATCGAAGTCTTCGTGCTCCGGATCGCTGCAAGAAAGGCGGAGTTTTGCCTTCAGAGGAACGTTATACGTCAGACCTCTCTCAAGACACTCTTCAATCGAATACTGAGGCGGATCGATGAAATAATCGATAAACTCAAGCTTGTAGTTGTTCCTCGTATCTTCGATCGGAAATATTTCCTGGAATACTTGGTAAAGACCTTCGTTTTTTCTGTTTTCAGGGGTGGTGTCAAGCTGGAAGAAATCCTTGAATGATTTCAGCTGCACCTCAAGAAGATCCGGATAATCCAGGATTTTTGATGTGGCGAAATTTATTCGTTTATTGGTAGTCTTATTTGACATATTCTGCCTTTGAAATAGAGAAAAACTTAAATACGACAAAAAGGTTTAGAGCCTACTGACGGCTCTAAACCTGATTTCGATCCCATCTAGGGGCGAAGCGAAGTTATTTAACCTCAACTTCAGCACCAGCTTCCTCAAGAGTAGATTTGATCTGCTCTGCTTCTGCCTTAGATACTTTCTCTTTCAAAGTTGCACCTGGAGCCTTGTCAACAAGTTCCTTTGCCTCTTTAAGGCCGAGGCCGAGGAGATCCTTTACAGTCTTGATAACGTTAAGTTTAGCGTCACCAGCTGACTTGAGGATAACGTCGAACTCTGTCTGCTCTGCTGCTGCAGCCTCGCCGCCAGCAACTGGAGCTGCAACTGCAACTGCTGCTGCAGCAGGCTCGATACCGTACTCTTCCTTAAGAACCTTAGCAAGTTCCTGAACGTCTTTTACAGAAAGGTTAACCAACTCTTCTGCAAGTGCTTTTACATCTGCCATAATAAATGATAATATTTAAATTGTTTATACTTATTTCTCTTCTTTTTCTGAAAGGGTCTTGACGATTCCTGCGAGTTTGTCGCCTGCTGACTGAAGAGCAGAAACAACGTTCTTCGCTGGAGACTGGAGAAGACCGATGATGTCTCCGAGGAGTTCCTCTTTGGACTTGATGGATGCGAGCTCTTCGAGCTTGTCAGCACCTACGAAAGCGCACTCCTGAACATAAGCACCTTTAAGTGCAGGTTTCTCGAAACCATCTTTCTGGAACTTCTTGATGAGCTTTGCAGGAGCATTTGCAACCTCTGTGTACATGATTGCAGTGTTTCCCTCAAGTGTACATGCAAGAGTATTGATTTCCTCGTTATTCAGTTCTTTGATAACGTGATGGAAGAGTGTGTTCTTTACTACTGTAAGCTTGATGCCGGCCTCGAAACAAGCGCGGCGGAGCTTTGTTGTCTGTTCAGCATTGAGACCGGAGATATCGGTAATGTAGAAATTAGGAGTCTCCTTGATCTGTGCTGAGATAGATTCAATTATCTGGGCTTTCAATTCTTTTCTCATAACATTGAATTTTTATTATTCAGCACTGAATGTCTTGATGTCGAGTTTGATACCAGGGCTCATTGTGGTGCAGATAGCTGCGCCTTTGAGGTATGTACCTTTAAGAGTCTGTGGCTTCAACTTGAGGATTGCTGACATTACAACCTTTGCATTGTCATAAATCTGCTCAGGAGTGAAAGATGCCTTTCCGATAGCAGCGTGGATGATACCGGTCTTGTCAACCTTGAAATCGATCTTACCTGCCTTGACTTCCTTTACAGCGTTGCCTACGGCCATTGTAACGGTACCTGTCTTAGGGTTCGGCATGAGTCCTCTTGGACCGAGGATACGACCGATGATACCGACCTTGGCCATGACAGATGGAGTACAGATGATAACGTCAACATCAGTCCAGCCGCCTTTGATCTTCTCGATATACTCGTCGAGACCAACATAGTCTGCACCAGCCTCTTTAGCCTCAGCCTCCTTGTCAGGAGTACAGAGTACGAGGACTCTTGTGACCTTACCTGTTCCGTGAGGGAGTGAAACCACGCCACGGATCATCTGGTTAGCTTTACGAGGGTCTACACCCAGGTTTGCGATAAGTTCAACAGAAGCGTCGAATTTGGTATATGTAATTTCTTTAAGAATACCGCATGCTTCTGAAAGTTCGTACTGCTTGGACGGATCATACTTTGCCAAGGCAGCCTTCATGTTCTTTGAAATCTTGCTCATAATGCATGTGAATTATTAAAGGTCAGCCGGGAATGTTCCGGTTACTTTGATACCCATACTTCTCGCTGTTCCGGCAACCATCGTCATAGCTGATTTAAGTGTGAATGCGTTCATATCAGCCATCTTGCCTTCAGCAATTGTCCTGATCTGATCCCATGATACACTTGCAACCTTCTGTCTGTTAGGTTCACCTGATCCCTTCTGGATCTTGGCAGCCTCTTTAAGAGATACCGCAACTGGCGGCTGCTTTACAACGAAAGTAAACGACTTGTCTGAGAATACTGTGATGACAACTGGGAGCACTTTTCCTGCAGAACCCTGGGTTGCTGCATTGAACTGCTTGCAGAAGTCCATAATATTCAGACCTTTAGAACCGAGAGCCGGTCCTACTGGTGGCGCAGGATTCGCTGCTCCGCCTTTGATTTGGAGCTTAATGAATCCGGTTACTTCTTTTGCCATGATTTTATTCTTTAGTTACTTGATTAAAGTTGAGCTCAAGCAGAGTCTTTCTGCCGAAGATCATAACTATTACCTTTATTTTGCTTCTGTCGACTGCAATCTCATCCACTGTACCATCGAAACCACTGAACGGTCCGTCAGTAATCTTGACAGAATCGCCGACCTGATAGTCAACTTCAGTTTCTGCCGCGGTCACTGTCTGTTCGTCCTGCTGACCCAGAAGTCTCTTGACCTCCTCGTCGCGTAGCGGAACCGCTACTTTCTCTCCCTGGCTCTTGGAATCATCAGATTTCTCTGAAAGGAATCCTGCCAGACCAGGAATCACGTGACTGCGGATAAGGTAATCGGAATCCTTGCCAAGTTCAGCCTCAATAAAAACATAGCCCGGGAAAAGAATCTTCTCTGTAGCAACTCTTTTTCCGTTCTTGACTGTGTATTTTTTCTCAAGGGGAACAAGAACCTGCGAAATCTCTTTCTGCAAATCAGTGCTCCTCTCGATCTCTTTATCGAGGTACTCTTTGACTTTCTTCTCTTTGCTTCCTGCAGTCCTAAGGACGTACCATTTTTTCTCGCCCATGGTAATGATAAAAAAATTACAACGTGTAGATTGCTGTCATCAGATACTGGAAAATGTAGTCAATGACGAAAAGCACAGCCGCGATGATGACAGTAGCGACCATGACAAGCAGAGCAGCACTTAGAAGCTTTGCCCAGGTCGGCCAAGTCACCTTGTTGGTGAGCTCGTCGAATGACCCTTTCACATAGTTAATGAACTTTCTCATCTTTTCTTTTAATGGACACTGCTTGTTGGAAGCTTGCGCAGAGTCTGTTAAACATTACCAAATCGTAACCTTTGATATTAGCAGGGGCAGAGAGATTCGAACTCCCATCAATGGTTTTGGAGACCACTATACTAGCCCTTATACTATGCCCCTGTAAAAGTGCCGGATGAACCGGCACCTGAATTTATGTCGTACTAAAATTAGTCGATAATCTTAGTAACCTGACCAGCACCTACTGTACGGCCACCCTCACGGATTGCGAAACGAAGACCTTCGTTAAGAGCAACTGGAGTGATGAGTTTAACAGTAATCTCAACGTTATCGCCTGGCATAACCATCTCAGTTCCCTCTGGAAGAGTGATCTCACCGGTAACATCAAGTGTACGGATGAAGAACTGTGGACGATAGTGGTTGTGGAATGGAGTGTGACGGCCACCTTCCTCTTTCTTGAGGACGTAGATCTGAGCCTTGAAGTCAGTGTGCGGAGTGATTGAACCTGGCTTAGCAACAACCTCACCTCTCTTGACATCTTTCTTGTCGATACCACGGAGAAGAAGACCAACGTTGTCTCCAGCCTCTCCCTGATCGAGGAGCTTGCGGAACATCTCGACACCTGTAACGGTTGTAGACCTAGGAGCATCACCGAAACCTACGAGCTCAACAGGATCGTTGACGTGGATAGTACCAGTCTCGATACGGCCTGTAACTACAGTACCACGACCTGTGATAGAGAAGATATCCTCGATAGGCATAAGGAATGGTTTCTCGTTCTCACGAACCGGAATAGGAATGTATGAATCTACAGCATCCATGAGCTCCATGACCTTATCTTCCCACTTTGGTTCTCCGTTAAGGGCACCAAGAGCAGAACCGCGGATGATAGGGCACTCATCGTCAAATCCGTAGAATTTGAGGAGGTCTCTGATTTCCATCTCAACGAGGTCGAGCATCTCAGGATCGTCAACAAGGTCAACCTTGTTCATGAAAACAACAATCTTAGGAACGTTCACCTGACGAGCGAGAAGGATGTGCTCACGTGTCTGAGGCATAGGACCATCAGTAGCTGCAACTACGAGGATCGCGCCGTCCATCTGCGCAGCACCAGTAACCATGTTCTTTACATAGTCAGCGTGGCCCGGGCAGTCTACGTGTGCGTAGTGACGGGTAGCTGTCTCATACTCAATGTGTGAAGAGTTGATGGTAATACCACGCTCTTTCTCCTCTGGAGCGTTATCAATCTGATCGAAAGATCTAACCTCGCCAGAGTTTGTGAAACCTTTCTCGACAAGTACCTTAGAGATGGCAGCTGTCAAGGTAGTCTTACCGTGGTCAACGTGGCCAATTGTACCGATGTTGACATGCGGCTTGGTTCTTACGAATGTTTCTTTTGCCATAATATTATGTTTTTAATATGTTATTGCTGTGAATAAACAAATGTAGAGCCGGTGATGGGAATTGAACTCATGACCTCATCCTTACCAAGGATGCGCTCTACCCCTGAGCTACACCGGCAATCTTAATAAAATTTGGAGCGGAAAACGAGGTTCGAACTCGCGACCCTCAGCTTGGAAGGCTGATGCTCTACCAACTGAGCTACTTCCGCAAGTGAGTGGGAGAAGATGGATTCGAACCACCGAAGACATAAGTCAGCAGATTTACAGTCTGCCCCATTTGGCCACTCTGGTATTCTCCCAATATTTCACCGGATAAGCCGTTTCCGGAACTTGAGCCGATAGAGGGATTTGAACCCACGACCCCGAGATTACAAATCACGTGCTCTGGCCAACTGAGCTATATCGGCAGTATTTTTGTCTTACGTTTCGTAAGGGATTGCAAAGATAGGCATTAAATCTGATTCTGCAAATATTTTCGAAAAAATTTATCGAAAAATCTTACATTTCCATCATCCGGACTGCTTTCTCCGCTATTCCCTCCGCATCCAGTCCACAGTCATGTCTCTGCGAATCCTGTCTGTCCTGCGCCACATACATATCCGGGATTCCGATACCTCCAATCGGTATAACATGCGAGTGCTCAGCCATATACTCCGTCACCGCACCGAACAGTCCTCCCTTCACGCATCCCTCTTCCACTGTAAGAATCCGGCCCTTCGACGCCGCCTCCTCCAAAATCTGCGTGTCAAGCGGCTTGATATACCTTATATTATATATGGCGGGAGCATGTCCCGTACGCTCGCGGATAATCTCCGCCGCCTCCATTGCCCTGCAAGCCTCAGGCCCGGCGGCAATGATGGCCAGGCCTTCGCCGTCCATAAGTTTCTCGCCCTTCCCTACCGGCAATTCTTCATATTGCGCCACTTTCCATTCCACGCCTTCACCGCAACCGCGAGGATACCTTATTATAAAAGGACCACCGTCGTAATGCAGAGCCGTATACATGAGGTTCTTCAATTCAATCTCATTACGAGGAGCTGAAACGACCGCCCCCGGTATGGACCTGTAGGCAGCCATGTCATAGCATCCGTGATGTGTCGCGCCGTCCTCGCCTACCAGACCTGCCCTGTCGAAGCACAGCACTACCGGAAGATTCTGCAATGCCACGTCATGTATGATTTCATCATAAGCCCTCTGGGAGAATGACGAATAGATGTTGCAGAACGGACGCATTCCGCCGGCAGCAAGTCCGGCAGAGAATGTCACGGCGTGCTCCTCCTCGATGCCGACATCGAAGAATTGTCCCGGAAGTTCATCAGCCAGGATATTCATGCCGCAGCCGGTCGCCATCGCCGGAGTAATCCCGACCACGCGCTTGTCCTTTCGCGCGAGATCCAGAAGGACATTGCCGAACACGTCCTGATACCTGTCCGCACGGCGGTTGCCGGCAATGCGCTCTCCCGTGGCAGGATTGAACTTGCCCGGAGCATGCCATACCGTAGGATTCTGTTCCGCAGGCCCATAGCCCTTGCCTTTCGTGGTAATGGCATGAAGGATGCGGGGCCCCTTGATGTTCCTCAGACGCTTCAGCGCATTCAGCACGGCATCAATGTCATTTCCGTCAATCGGTCCGAAATAACGGAACCCGAGAGATTCGAAAAGAGCACCTCCGAAACCGTCCACAAGCGAAGACTTCGTGGAACGAACCAGATTCTGCATCTTCCCGCGAAGCCAGCCGTCACCCATCTTGTCCCAAATCTTGTCTTTCAGCTTGTTATAGGTAGGATCCGTCGTCAGTTTCAGCAGGTAATCATGCAACCCGCCGATATTCTTGTCAATCGAACAATTGTTGTCATTGAGAATGATGAGGAGGTCGCTATGGCTTGCGCCGGCATTGTTCAAGCCCTCAAGGGCCAGACCTCCGGTCAATGCACCGTCGCCGATGAGAGCGACGACTTTCTCGTCAATGCCCTGCATCGCGGCAGCGCAGGAGAGTCCCAAAGCTGCTGATATTGAAGTAGATGAGTGACCTGCACCGAAAGCGTCATAGATACTTTCGTCCCGTTTCGGGAATCCGCTCAGGCCATCCTTCATCCTGTTACGGAGAAATGCCTCCCGGCGTCCCGTGAGAATCTTGTGCGCATAAGCCTGATGCCCTACATCGAACACGATCTTGTCCTGTGGAGTATTGTACACATAATGCAGTCCCACAATGAGTTCCACGGCACCTAGACTGGAGCCGAGGTGACCGGGATTGACCGCGCAACACTCTATTATATATTGCCGGATTTCCGCACACAACTGCTTCAGGGAAGCCTCGTCCAGCGCACGCAAATCCTCAGGACCGTTTATCTTTTCCAACATAGAAGAACACGTAGTTTTGTTGCAAGTTACTAATAATTCCCGATATTTTGCGCCATTTCATTTTGACGTTTATGATTTATTGAATAAATTGCAATGATTTATCGCACTCCAGCGACATATATCCTGAGAAAAACAAAACATTTATATAAGATGACAAAAGCTCAAAAACTAATGAATGACAGCCCGGTAGCCCGCTGGTCAGTCTTGGTGCTGATTGCACTGATGATGTTCTTCGGCTACATGTTCGTGGATGTGATGTCCCCTCTCAAATCATTGATCGAGAGTTCCAGAGGTTGGAACAGCACAGTTTTCGGAACCTATGCAGCTTCAGAGTACTTCCTGAACGTGTTCTGCTTCTTCCTGATTTTCGCAGGTATCATCCTGGACAAGATGGGTGTACGCTTCACCGGTCTCCTTTCAGCGTCATTGATGGTAATCGGCGCATTCATCAAATATATAGGTATCAGCGACTGGTTCCAGGCGACCGAATTCTGCGCATGGCTGAACAGCTGGTGGGTAGCATTGCCGGGAAGCGCCAAGATGGCCAGCCTCGGTTTCATGATTTTCGGCTGCGGCTGTGAAATGGCCGGCACCACCGTTTCCAAGGCTATCGCCAAGTGGTTCAAAGGCAAGGAGATGGCTCTCGCAATGGGATTGGAAATGGCTATCGCACGTCTCGGCGTATTCGCCGTCATGTGGACCTCGCCGATGATCGCCGCCAAGTTTGACAACTCCGTTGTAGCTCCTGTGGCATTCTGCACCGCACTTCTCATCATCGGTCTCCTTTTCTTCCTCATCTTCACGTTTATGGACAGGAAGTTCGACTCACAGCTCGTTGAAGCAGGCCTCATGACCACAGAGAAAGACCCTGAGGACGAATTCCATATCAGCGACCTCGGAAAGATCTTCAGCAGCAAGATGTTCTGGATCGTGGCTCTGCTCTGCGTGCTTTACTACAGCGCCATCTTCCCGTTCCAGCGCTATGCCCCTAACTATCTCGAAGAGACATTGGACATCAGCGCGGAAGCCGCTTCCAGACTGTTCAGCTGCTTCCCTATCCTCGCGATGGTTCTCACTCCGTTCCTCGGAGCGTTCCTCGATTTCAAGGGCAAGGGTGCTTCAATGCTTATGCTCGGAGCGATCATCATGATTGTCTGCCACCTCGGTTTCGCATGCGTCCTGCCTGCATTCCCTAGCAAGACACTCGCACTCATACTCATTGTAACTCTGGGAGTTTCATTCTCACTCGTACCGGCAGCCCTGTGGCCGTCAGTGCCGAAAATCATTGACGAGAAGATTCTCGGTTCCGCTTACTGCCTCATCTTCTGGGTACAAAACATCGGACTCTGCCTCGTTCCGCTCATCATCGGCGCCACACTTGAGGCTACCGGCGGATATTTCGTACCGATGCTTATCTTCTCAAGCTTCGGCGTGCTCGCATTCCTGCTGACATTCCTGCTCAAGATTGAGGACAAGAAGAAAGGCTACGGTCTCGAACTTCCTAACGTAAAAGAAAAAGAGTAGGAGCCGATGAGTTCAGATACTTGTAAGATCCGGAACGTGTCCCGCTGGCTGGCATTGGCCTGCCTCGTGGTCCCGATGTTCGGGTCTTATTTTTTCGACGATATGTTTTCATCCCTGTCCCAGCTTTTCCATAACCCGGAATTGCTGGAACTCGGGTGGAATTCAGCCGATTACGGATTCTATGCCGGCGGCTATTCGTTTCTCTGCGTATGGGGCGGGCTCATCGTCTGCGGCATGCTGCTCGACAAATGGGGCGTCAGGGTCACCGGTTCGATTTTCGTCGGCCTGATGGCTGCCGGAGCCGGCATCGTCACCATTGCCATAACCTCCGGAATGTCACCGAAATCTTCACTCGCATTGGCATACGCCGGCTGTATGATTTTCGGTCTCGGAAGTGAAATCGCCGGAGTCGCCGTGACCCGTTCCATCGCCAAGTGGTTCAAAGGCAAGAACATGGCATTGGCAATGGGATTGCAGCTGGCGATTGCGCGTCTCGGTACGGCATTGGCACTGCTGCTCTCCCCTATCCTGGTTTCCGCCAAACCTGCCGGAAGTTTCTACACGCTCATGGAGACCGCGCGTCCTGCGTTTGCCGGACTTCTGCTTCTGCTCGCGGGCACCATCCTGTGGGGGATTTTCGTGGCAATGGACGCCAGGTTCGACGCCGTGACTGGCTCCACTGACAAGAAAGAGACCACGGAAGAGGACAAATTCAAGTTCTCCGACATCTTCAGAGTGCTTGGCAACAAGTACTTTATCCTGTCAGCCCTGCTCTGTGTCTTCTTCTATTGCAGCATCATCTCTTTCAAGAAATTCGCGACCTCCATCCTGATACCTCGATTCGGCATCCCTGTCGAGACCGCGAGTCTGATGGTGTCAATGATTCCGTTCTTCACCGTGATTTTCGCGCCGCTTTTCGGCTTCATGGTCGACAAGGTCGGAAAAGGCACGAAATGGATGATTGCCGGTTCGGTATTGGTACTGCTCGCGCACGTCATGATCGCATTCGCACCACAAGGGGTTTCAGCCTTCGGCTATGTGGCTATCGCAATGCTGGGCGTCGGTTATTCCCTGGTGCCTGCGGCCCTATGGCCTGCCATCCCCAGGATTGTCCCGGAAAAGAACCTCGGAACGGCATATTCGCTCATATATTGGATTCAGAACATGGGAATGCTTCTGGTCCCGATAGCAGTAGGCTTCATCTTCAGGAATGAAGTGACAATGCCGGGCAACGTGGTGCAGGAGCAAAGCGCGGCTCTCCATGCCGAGTTTATCTTCATAACACTCAGTATGTTGGCGATTGCCGTGTCGGTAATCTTCGACAGACTTTCCACGAAAGAAAACTAAGGAAGCTTGAAGCCCGTGACCTTCATGACGCGTTCAGGAAGTTCCGGGACACCGGTTGTGGGAGCATTGCGGTCCATGGAACGGATCGCAGTCATTTCCTCACCGGTCAATTCGAAATCAAAGATATCTGCGTTCGCCCGGATCCTTTCCAGGTGGACGCTTTTCGGTATAACTATCACGCCGCACTGAACCTGATAGCGCAATGCCACCTGACGTGTGGTCTTGCCATATTTCTGCGCGATCGCGACCAATGTCGGGTCCTCGAAGACCGAGTCGTAACGGCCACGTGCGAAAGGCATGTAGCCTTCATGCTGCACGCCAAGACGGACCATCCACTCGTGCGCCTCCAACTGCTGCGCCAAGATGTTGGTTTCCACCTGATTGACGGCAGGAACGACCTTGTTGTAACAGATCAGGTCAATGAGCCTGTCGGTGTTGAAGTTCGAGACTCCTATCGCGCGGATAAGTCCCTCTTCATACATCGCCTCCAAGTCACGCCATGCTGCATAGACATCGCCATAAGGCCAATGCAGAAGCACCAGGTCGAGGTAGTCCGTGCGGAGTTTCTTCATGGATTCCATAAGCGAAGCCCTGGCGCAGGAAAAATTGCAGTTCATCACCTTGGTAGTGATGAACACATCCTCACGCGGCACCCCGGATTCAGCTATCCCCTCTCCGACAAATTCCTCATTGTTATATAGTTGCGCCGTATCGACCATCCTGTAGCCCAGTTCCAGGGCATCTTTCACGCTGTCGATACACTCCGACGGGTCGGTCACCTCGAAGGTGCCAAGCCCAAGAACCGGCATAACGACACCATTGTTCAGTTTTACAGTTTCCATAATCAACCAGTTTGTCATGGCAAATATACAAAACCTGTGGATTAGTGCCATAAAAAACAGCTCCAATCCACAGTCTTAAATATTAAAGAAAAATTACTTCAAATCCTGTTTGTAAAATTCAGCATAGTTCCAGCCGGCGGCCTGATAGACAGGCAGGTAAGCGGCAATCATGCGCTGGAGGAAATCCTGGTAACCGGAGAGGGTCTCAGGCTTGGACCAGGCCACTTCGGCAAGGGCAGCCATTCGTGGAAGGTTCATGAAGTACACCCTTTCGATTGCAGAAAGATGCTCCGTCCATGTATTGCATTGAACACCAAGCACATGAGATGCAGCATTCTCATCCATACCGCCGACAGGATTATAGCTCCATACTTTCTCCAGAGGAACGCTTCTCCTGTGTGCGAAGAGTTCACCCTCACGGGATTCCGTCTGGTAGCAGTCGAAATAGCAATGATATTTGTCGGTCATTATCACATCATTGCCGAGCGCGGCAGCCTTCTGTCCGCCTTCGCTTCCCTTTGCCCAGGACATCACGACGCAGCTCTTGGAAACACCTCCTTCGAGAACCTCGTCCCAGCCGATGATATGCTTGCCCTTAGTCGCCAGGAACTCCTCGACCTTGGAAGTGATGTAGCTCTGCAACTGAGCCTCTGACGTCATGCCTTCCTTCTCCATAAGTGCCTGACAATCCGGACATTCAGCCCATCTTTCACGTGGAGCTTCATCTCCGCCGATATGAATCTTGTCGCCAGGGAACAATTCGCAGACCTCTTCGAGGACATTGCGGCAGAACTCCCATGTAGTCTCTTTTCCGATGCACATCACGTCCTTGGAAATGCCCCACTGCTGACGCACCTCATAAGGTCCGCCGGTACAGCCGAGCCAAGGATAGCTTGCGAGTGCAGCCACGCTGTGACCAGGGATTTCAATCTCAGGAACGGTGACGATATGTCTGTCCTGTGCATATTTCACGATTTCACGAATCTGGTCCTGGGTATAGAATCCGCCATAAGGGCCCTCGTGGTAAACATCGCATTGTTCCCCTGAAAAATTGGTGTCGTATGATCCTGCGCGCACGGAACCGATTTCCGTAAGACGCGGATATTTCTTGATTTCTATTCTCCAACCCTGGTCCTCGGTGAGATGCCAGTGGAATCTGTTCAGCTTGTGAACCGCCATCATGTCAATGAATGACTTCACTTCGTCCACAGAGAAGAAATGCCTGCCGCAGTCGAGCATGGCTCCACGATATCCGAAACGCGGGGTGTCGCGTATCACCATCTTGTGGTCCACGCCCTGCATGAGCAGCTGTGTCAATGTCTGAAGACCGCTCCAGAGCGCATCTTCATCGGCAGCCTTGATGATGATGCGATGACGTCTCACCTTGATCACATAAGAGCCGTCCGCCTTCACCCATCTGGAAAGTTTAAGTTTCACAGTAGAGCAGCATCCGCCTTTCTTCAGCGTAATCCACTTGCTTTCAAGGATTTTCGATGTAAGGTCAATGTAAGTGTCAGCCAAATTGCTTCCTGACGGAGCTGCAATGGTTATCTCTGACGGGATAGAAGATTTGCCGGCACGTCCAACGACTTCGGCAGGTTCAGGCACAATCTTTACAGCAGCTGTCGCAGTCACACAAATCACCGCCAGCAGCATCGTACAGAACATTTTTCCTAATTTCATATATTGGTCGTATCATTAATTTATCTTCGGATCCAGATCCACATCCACGGAGGAAGAAACTTTCACTCTGACGGAGGCATCGGAATAGCCCTCCAATGCAAAGATAATACAATCATTTGACTTGACACGAATCCTGTAGCAGCCGTTCTTGTCCGTGGTGGCAGAAACGGAAGGGTCGGACGCAGCGGAAACTTTTACGCCCGACAGTACGGCAGCCTGCACATTGCGAACAGTGCCAGTCACTTCCACGTAATCACCAAGTGCGGCTTCTCCGGTTTCAGCAGCATTGACACCGGCATTGACCTTGTCGGCATTGGCATCGTCTTTTACAGTTATCGTGGTTTCGAGGCGGATGTCATCGGAGGATTCACCGATGTAGATGGCGAATTCGCCCGGCTCGACTACGCGGCGCATTGACTTGTCAAGAAGCGAAAGCGCGGACACGGGAACATTGAACCGGACCTCGGTCGACTCGCCTGCTTTGAGGCTGATTTTCCGGAAGGCTTTGAGCTGCTTGACCGGAGTGGCGACACTGGAGACCAAGTCGCGGATATAGAGCTGCGGTACGGCCTTGCCGTCTTTCTCCCCGGTGTTTTTCACGGTAAAGCGCACATCGACGGTATCACCGGCTGCGTGGACATTGTCCCTAATTTGCAGATTCTCATAGCTGAACGTGGTGTAGCTCAGGCCATGGCCGAAGGAATATGAAGCGTAAGGGTCAGAGTACACGTAATCGCGTCCCGGCGCATCTGGCGTGCCTTTTTTGTTGTAATAGCCCTTGTCTGTCGGGAGGTAATTGTAATAGCATGGAAGGTGGCCGGAACTTTTCGGGAATGAGACCGGAAGCTTTCCGGAAGGGTTCACTTCGCCGAAGAGTATGGATGCGATGGAGTTGCCTGCTTCTTCGCCGGCGTACCACTGGACGAGTACCGATTCGGACAATGCGGCGATTTCATCAGCTACGAACGGCTTGCCGGTTACCATCGTGACTACCATAGGTTTACCAAGCTTGGAGAGTTCCCGAACCAGGTCCATCTGCACGCCAGGAAGTGTCAGGTCGGTCAGGTCATACCCCTCGCCGGATGTGGCCGGTTCGCTTGCTCGTGCGAGTATTGCGCTCTGCGAGCCCACGAAAAGCAGTATCACGTCACTCTTCCTGGCGGCTTTGATAGCAGCTTTGAAGCCTGATTTGTCCTGCGAATACGGGTCGCAGCCTTCGGCATAGTTAATACGGACTCCACGTGGGTCCAGCATTGACTTCAAACCGTCCAGAGGTGTAACGCCGTTGCTCTTGTCCGCGCTCCAGCTGTAGTCGCCGAACTGCACCCTGTCGGCATTCGGGCCGATTACGGCAATGCTGCCCAGGCCGTCTGCGGAGAGCGGCAGGAAGCCGTCCTTGTTCGTCAGAAGTACCGTGCTTTCGTCTGCCATGCGGCGCGCAAGTGCCTTGGCTTCGGCGGTATGGATAGATTTTCTCCATTCGAGCGTATCAGGAAGCGGCTTGTCGAAGAGCCCTGATGCGAATTTCGCGTAAAGCACGTTGCCGGCTGCCCTGTCAATGTACTTTTCGTCCAGTTTTCCAGTGCGGACGAGTTCTTCCACGAATTTGTAGTCTTCGCTTCCGGCTTCCAGGTCAATGCCTGCTTCCACAGCCATTTTTGCAGCTTCCGCGCCGTTCTCCGCAGCCATGTGGAATCTGTAAAGCATGTGTACCGAGCCCCAGTCGGAGTACACATAGCCCTTGAAGCCCAATTCGTTACGGAGCAATTCCGTCATGTAATACGGAGATCCGGTAACAGCTACGCCGTCATAGGAACTGTAGCAGTTCATTATGGACAGCGGTTTCTGATTTTCTATAACACTCTGAAACGGAACGAGATACAGGTCACGGAGTTCATGTTCGCCGCCCTTGACGGATGCCAGGTTCAGGCCGCCGGTAGGGTCGCCGTGTGCAAGGAAGTGCTTCGGCGTGGTGATTTTTCCTTTTGCGTTCATCGCCGACACATAGGCATTGCCCATACATGAAATGAGGTACGGATCTTCGCCGTAGGTCTCCTCGACGCGGCCCCAGCGGAGTTCCCTCACGATATCCAGGTCCGGTGCCAATACCTGCTCGGCGCCGATTGCCGTCATTTCATCGGCAATGACCCCGGCCATCTTTCCCACCAGTTCCGGCTCGAAGGTGGCCCCTTGTGCAATGGCCTGCGGAAAGACGGTGCTTCCGTCCTGCACGACGCCATGCAGTCCTTCCATGACAGGAATCACCGGTATTCCCAGCCTGGTCTCTTCCTTCATGTATTTCTGTATCTGGCACATGGCCCGCATATATTGCTCCGAGCTGTACGGAAAGGCTTCAATGCATCCCCAGGAGTGACCACCCGACGAGGCCGCCAATTTCTCCATATCCAATTTCCCTTCCGTATTGAAATGCTTGAAATGCAGATGTCTCATCTGCGCCACCTTTTCCGCCAATGTCATCCTTCCCAGCAAATCCGCAGTCCTCTCCTCCGGAGACAGCGTCTGGTCCTTGTATGGCGGAAGGGCGGTGTGGAGGATGGTATCGGCAAGATGAAGGACATCTTCCTTGTTCACTTCCACAGGATAGGTCTTCCCGTTGTAGACCCAGCCTTTCTCAATGGCGAAATAATCCGGCTCAGAGACATTTTCTCCGGCCAATTTCTTTTTCAGCCAGCCGTAGAACGCTTCCCAGCGGGGCAGATAATAGTCACGCAGAAGTCCGCTCCATTCCTTGTTCGCGTAATCGCGGATTCTGGTAGTTCCGATTTCCGGTCCCCAATAAGAGATGAGCATACGGGCATTCTTTTCCGACAATGCCCTGTCGGATGCGGTCGAGCCATAATGCTTGGCCTTGTCCAGCCAACGTCCGACCAGCCAGTCCGGCTGCGTCCCGGCCAGACGGTCCTGAAGTTTCAATAGTTCAATGAATTCGTCTGAAAGCAGCGTAAAAGCGTCTCCGTCACCGCTTTTGTAGGCCGACATTGAGTTTTCGTACACCTCACGGGCATGATTGGTCAGCACCTGGCGTGCAAGATCGGCAAGGTCATAGCTGAATGTGGCTGAGCCTTTGAACTCCGGCGCTGCGGCAATGAAGTATTCGAGGGCGTGCTTGAGGTCCTCCGGGTCATACTGGAACCGCTTCGGTCCCCACGTGGAAACATTCTTCACATTCATTCCCGGACGCGCACAGAAGATTGATTCGAATGTTCCTTCTCCCTTGATCTTGAAATCGCCGTAGATGGAACGTGTCAGGATATGCCAGGCATTGAGAAGGTCATCATTGTCCTTGCCATACCTGTAACGGATATAGTTGCGGGTGTAGTCCTCTACTGACGGTTCGCCTTCTTCCCATGCGGTCTTCATCGCCCAGTCATAGACCACCGGGTTCGCATGAATTCCTTCCGGAAGTATGCCGACGCCACGGAGCAGGCCTGTACTGAGTTCCAATGCCTGGTGAGGGCCTTTGATGATGATCGGCAACTGGCCGCCCATATCCGTTTTCCCTCCGAAATGGTTCACGGTAGCCCAGATCCACGGCGTGCCGTAGAACTCATGGGTGTCGCGCCATGTGGTGCCGCTCTCGCCGAAGAGGTCGATGACCATCGTATGTTCCGGTGACAGTCCGGCAAGAAGTTCTTTCTTCGGATTGCCGCTCCATCCCTGGAGCATCCATACGGAACCGGGCAGGCCGCGCTGCATGGCAGCCTGGATCAGCCGTGCCGTGCGGGTGACATTGACACCGGTCGTGTCTCCGCCTTCATGGAAAAGGTCTCCGCCGAGATACTTGATGTCATCGCCATATTGACGTTTGAGCTCCTTATACCAGCTGTCCGACATCTTCGTGAAAAGCGGGTCGTCCGGGAGCAGGACGGAAGGACGACGGAAAACGTGTCCCCACATGCCCTGGTCAGCGATCTTCGCCGTCGGATATTTCTCGGCAAGTGAAGTAGGGACCATTCCCCAGAATCCCTGGAGCACCGGTTCGATTCCCAACTCCTTCATCCTGGCCAGGATACGCCTCTGCATATCAGCACGGTCCTCCATCATGGCGCGGCTCATCGGACCGCCCCAGCCTTGCAGGTTGCCCATCAGCCACCAGGCGGTGTAAGCCGGTCCGGCTACAAAGTCTTTCACTTCGGCATCCGTGAAACCGAACTGTCCGAGGACATTGGCCCATACGATTTCGCAGCCTATAGGAGCAAGCATGAGGTTCACGCCCTGAAGCGCCATCCAGTCCAGTTCTCGTTCCCAATCCTTCCAGTCGTAGAACGAATAGGAGTAGTTGTATGTGCAATAATTCAGGGCATATCTGTACCCGAATTTCGAGTTGCGGATGATATGCCCTTCTGTTTCAGGAAGTTTTCCGCCAAGCCAGCCGACATTGTCTCCGTTGTGCGAGAAGCTTTCATGGCAGTACATATTGAGATAATAGTTGACTGCCATGGATGCTGCCGTTGCAGAAGATGCCGATATTTTCAGCTTTCCGTCCTCGACGTAAAACTCATAAGTATCAGCATAACCGGAGGCTGCCGGCCGCTCAGAAAATTCCACCCTGCCGACGAGGGAAGGGATACGTCTGGAGACGAGATTTCTGACTCCGACGAAATTGTCAGCAGATGTTGCAACTGCTGTAGACAGGAACAGGATTGCGGCCGCTGTCAGCAGCCTGACGAAATTCTTCATTATTTAAGATTGATGTCTAAAATTACAGGATAATGATCGGACACGGTGTCCAGTCTCTCAAGTGATTCGCCGAAAAGGAACGACTTTACGACATGCGATTCCTCGAAGTTGATGAAGTCAGTGCCGTTGGCATCGTAGAGGATATAGTCAATGTTCTGGTTCGGCTGTGCCGGAAGCGTCCCTTCGGTAGCACTCTTGATGACGAACTTTTCCTTCAGAATCGGGAACGCGGCACCGCCGTTGGCCCATGCAGGTGAATCATTCAGGTCTCCGGCAAGGAACACAGGCTTGATTCCAGCGAACTTGTCAGCCTCGTTTACAATGCTTCTGGCACTGGCAGCTCGCTGAGTATCATCAGTATCCAAATGAGTGGCGATGAACACGAACTTCTCGAATTCGGCAATGATCAGGATTCTCTTCTCCCTTCCCGCTATCGGAACGGTGGTCACGTTCTTGAAACCGAGTTTGTTCAACACCGATTCCTTGATGAGCAGTCCGGGACCGATCTTGCCGCCGGCATAATCCGCGGCCTGTCCGAAAACCACTTTCCATTTTTCGCCGGTCGCCGTGGCGATGTCATTGAGCAGTTCGCGTCTTCCTCTGTCGGACGCATGCCAGTCAAGCTCCTGGATGGAAATCATGTCCGGAGACAATCCCTTGATTACGCGTGCGAAGTTCGCAGTATTCTGCGCCGTGAAGCCGTTTTTCGAAGCATCACCGTTGTTTCCCTTACAATAGTACGAGTTATACGTCATCAGACGGATTGTCTTGTCGGATTTTCTCGGATAAGCATAAGGACTGGTCGTGGCAGACCCGCTTCCGGAACCGCCGCCGTTGCCGCCCTGCCATTGGTTATTTCCGGTTTCAGGCTTGCTGCATGAACCGGAAGCAATCATCGACAAAGCGATGATTGCTGAAAAAAGAATATGCATCTTCATGTTCACTTTAAAGATTAATTCTCGTCCCAATGCGGGTTCTGCTTTACCTTACCGTTGCTGAGCAGGATCTGGGACAGAGGAATCGGATAAAGATAGTCCCTGTCTTCACGCCATTGACGAGGCTCCGTAGCGGTGTCATGCACTATCACATTGCCTCCGTTCTCTCCTGTAAGACGGAATTTCTCGCCTATCTTGTAATAGGTCTTGACGCCGTCGATCTCAGGTTTCGCATTGGTGTAAAGGCAGATGTCCATAGCGCTGTTCTTGCCGTCACCATCCATATCATATACACGCCAGGTTTCGCCGTCCTTGATAGGAGCGAAGTACATGCCCTCGATTTCATTTTCGAAGCGCTTGCCTTCCTTCCAGCGTACCATATCGTAGTATCTGAAGCCTTCAGCGATAAGTTCGACTGCACGCTCCCTGCGGATTTCCAGAATCACGCCCTTGTTTGCTCCCGTAACATTGGCATAGCCTGTCACAGGGCTTGCGAGATACGGATCCGGATTCAGATTGGCCGCTTCCATGTTCAGGTTCGGCATTCCGACTCTGTCGCGAAGCTTCTTTATCGACTTGTCGATGTCGCTCTGTGTCAATGTTCCCAGTTCAGCCTTGGCTTCGGCAAAGTTAAGATAAACTTCCGCAGAACGGAACAAAATGATGTCATTATATGAATTGTTGTAACCGTCCTGACTTGCATCGCCTACCCACTTGGTGAGGTTATATCCGGTGTGTGAGCATGCGAAATCAGGGCCGAGAGTCTCCGTACCGCCGATTCTGGTGTACTTCGGTCCCCTGACGGTCTGTGTCAGACGCGGATCACGGTTCTGCATCTCCATGTAGAAGCCCATTGTCCCGTAATTCGGCTGGTCGGTGAATCTGGTGCCGTCAGCCATAAGATAGCTGTCAACCATCTTCTTGGTCACGCCCGGCATACCGTAAGTCGTGGAGAGCGCATACATGTTGATGTTGTGGACGACACTCTGTCCCTTGTCGTAATCCCTTGCCAGAATCACTTCTTTAGATGTGGATGTGGCATTTTTCGCGGAGAAGAGGTCGCGGTACGGGCTGGAGCCGGTGTTATAGATGTCATACGGACTGCTGGTAATGAACTTTTCCGAAGCATCTGCGCAAGCCTGAAGGAACTCGTCGCCGCCTTCCAGACCATGATATTTGCGGAATGTTCCCTCGAAAAGGCAGATTCTGGATTTCAATGCCAGTGCCGTCCATTTCGTAACATTGTAAACATCAGGAGCCGTAGGCAGGTTGTCAATGGCGAAGTCAATGTCTTCCAGCACTTTCTCCATGACGTATTCACGGGAATCACGTGCCTTGTAGAGAGCCGGATCGGCTGAGCCTACAGGGGTATCATACCATGGCACGTCACCGAAGCGTTTCACTTTCTCGAAATAGAAATATGCCCTGAAGAATCTCGCTACTCCGTCATAATGCGCACGTGCTTTGGCATCCTTGCATCTGTGGGAGTAATAGAGATAGTGGTTTATGTAAGTCAACGGATTCCATGAGCCGGTAGTCCAGCCGCCTCCGTCATTTTCGACGACCCTTGTTCCAGCAACCTCTTTAGAAAGAGTCGTGCAGACGATAAGGTCGGCAGTTTCGGAATAGATGGATTCCGCCGTAGGAAGGTTCTGCTGGTAGAACGTATTGGTGAACGTCCGCAGCTCAGCCTCATTGTTGAAATAATTCTCAGGCGCGAGCTTGTCCTGCGGGAATTCATCCAAATCACAGGAAGTCACTGCAAGTGCACCGAGCAATAATATGTATCTGTATAGTTTCATGATATGTTCACCTATTAGAATGTAATATCAAGACCGAATGAATATGTCTTGGAGAAAGGATATACGCGGCCGTTAGGGTCGGATGTCATCTGCTCCGGATCCAGGTAGTCGCTCTTCAGTTTCGTCCAGGTGGCAAGATTGTCTCCACTGAAGTAAACGCGGATCTTGTCCACATGGATTTTCCTGGTAAGGTTTTCCGGAATGGTATATCCCACGGTCACATTCTTGAGTCTCAAGTATGCCAGGTTCTGGAGATAACGGTCATTGACCTGTCCGAGCGAGCCTCCGTCGGCACGGGAATATCCGCGCACCTTAGGGAAATAAGCGTCAGGATTCTCTTCTGACCACACATCCGTCAAGATGGTTTTCGGGATAAATGATGCGTACGGACGTGCATAAGGTCCCCAGAACATCATGTTGTTCGCTCCCGGATAAATGTGCTGGCGTCCGATTCCCTGGAAGAACAGCGCCACGTCGAAGCCATACCATGAGAGATTCGCATTGAAATTATAATGCCATCTCGGACGGGAATTTCCGATGACCCTGAGGTCTCCCGGATTGGAGAGAGTATAGTCGCCCTGGTCTACTTTACCGTTGTCGTCAAGGTCGGCATAGATAAGGTCACCGCCTTTAAGTCCGCGATATTCACCGGTAGCGCCATTGTAGATATGGTTGTTCACCTTGGACTGGTCGACAGGTCTCGCAGCAGCTTCTGCGTCATTCCTGAACAAGCCCTCAATGTGGTATCCCCAGATTTCTCCGATGTCACGTCCCTCGATATAGCTGGACAGCGATTTGTCAGGATTGTCATATCTGGTGATCTTCGCCTTGCTGTCTGCAAGTGAAGCACTTATGCCATAACGGAAAGGCTTGCGCGCCAAGCTGAAACTGTCATTCCATGCGAGGGTGATTTCATATCCCCTTGTACGGAGGTCGCCGGCGTTCATGTTAGGAGAAGCCTGGCCGTATACTCCAGGGAGTTTCTTGCCCGGGATAAGCATGTCCTTCGTATCACGGATATACAGGTCTGTCGAGAATGAAAGTCTGCCTTTCAGGAAAGCAAGGTCCAGACCAAGGTTCTTGGTAATGACAGTCTCCCATGTAAGGTCGCCGGACTGCTGCGCACCGAGACTTGTGATGTAAATCTTCTGTCCGTTCATCAGATATGAGTCGGAAAGGGTCGGGCTCAATGACTGTATGTATGGATAGTTGTCGGCGATGGCCTGGTTGCCCAGAGAACCGACAGACGCACGGATCTTGAAGTTGTTGATGATATTGTTGTAAGGCTTCATGAATTCTTCCTCGCTCACACGCCATCCGAGCGCGATTGAAGGGAAGAAGCCCCAACGGTCATTCTTCGGGAAACGTGATGTTCCGTCCCAACGCATGTTCGCCTCCACGAGATAGCGTCCCTTATAGTCATAATTGATTCGGGAGAAGAAGCCCAGAAGCTGCCATCCGTAATGTCCGCCGCTGGATTCTGCCGTTCCGACACCGAGATTCAAGTCATTGAGAGTTTCACTCTGCAGATCTTTCTTGGCACCATAGAGCGTCTTCGCATCATACGTCTCATGGTTCATACCGACCAGAATCTTGAAGCTGTTGCCCTTGATTTCATTCTCGTATGTCGTATAGAGGTCGTATGTATAGTGCTGGTTGACCTGTGACCTCTCACGCAGTTTGTCGGCGAAAAAGCCTGTGTTGGCTGTCTTGATCTCAGGATACGCCTCTGAATAAGTCATGTTTGCAGAACGGTAAGTCTTCTCCTTCTGGAAACGGTCGTAGCTGAAATTCCCGACGATAGTCCAGCCCTTGGCAGGAGTGAGGATTCCGCCGATCGTGGTGATATACTGGGTCTGCTTGAGCTGCGAGAACATCTTGCCGCCGTTTACGGCTGCGATAAGGCCGTCTGCAGGGGTATTGCTTGAAACGGCATTGGTATAGACATTGCTGCCGTCAGGATTGACCGGAACGAGGAACGGGAGTGCGTGGAACGTGTAGTTCGGAATGTTGCCGCCGTCCTCGAAGTCGTAACCAGGTGATTTGTAGTTGGATGTGAACATCCTGGCGGACCCGTTGATCTTAAGCCATGACTTCACCTGGGAGGAGAATTTCATGTTCAATGAATTGGTCTTGTACTTGTCGGTATTCTGCGCATACAGACCGTCCTTCGTATAGTGGTTTCCGCTGATGAGATAATTGAATTTGTCAGTACCGCCGCTGATGCTGAGGTCATGGTTCCATGTAGGCTGGGTAAAATCGAAGAGGTAGTTGTACCAGTCAAAGTTACCGTAGTACATGTATTTTCCGTTTTTCTGGACAACCCAAGGGCGTGCGGAATTTTCCGTCTTGTCATTACGCCTGCGCCAGAGTTCGCGATAGTCTTCACCGTCGTACAATGTGTAAGGGCTTCCGTTATATGAACGGGAGAACTCATCCACGATAAGTGCTGAGTAATAACCGCTTGTAACGAAGTCGGTAGAGGCGGTCGGCTCGGAGAAACTGAATCTGCCGTTATATGAGATATGTGCAGTGCCGTCCTTGCTGCTCTTCGTGGTAATGAGAATCACACCGAAACCTGCACGGGCACCGTAGATAGCAGCGGAAGCAGCGTCCTTGAGGACTGATACCGACTCCACGTCATTCGGATTCACACGGTCAATGCTTCCCTCTACACCGTCGATAAGTACCAGAGGGGCACCACTGCCGTTGATGGATGCCACACCACGGATGTTCAAGCCGGTCTCCTGTCCAGGAAGGCCTGAACCATATGTGATGTTGAGGTTCGGGATTGCGCCCTGAAGAGCCTTGCCGAGGTTCGACACCGGGCGGTCCTTGAATTCTTCGGCTGTCACCTGTGACACGGCACCGAGGAGGTTTGCCTTTTTCTGCGAACCGTAACCTACGACTACGAGAGCATCGAGGCTCATGCTGCTTTCCTCTAGGACAATCTTCATCGTGGATTTAGGAGAAAGAGTCTGTGAATTGTAGCCGAGGCAGGAAACGAGAAGCTTGTCGTTCCCGTCTGCCTTGATGCTGAATTTTCCGTCAACATCGGACACGGTGCTGCGGGAGCCGCTTTCATTGGCCACAACGACACCGATAAGGGGCTCGCCGTTTATGTCGACGATGGTTCCGTTGACAAGCACCTCGCCGGAGTGTCCGGTTACAGCTGTCTTTTTCTTGAACAATACAATCTGCTGAGCCACAATCTTAAAGTCAAGATCCGTGGTGCTGAGCATCTTGCCTACAGCCTGTTCAGCAGGCATCGCTTTCGCTTTCAGCGACACCTTCTGGGTAAAGTCAATGTTTTCGATTTCATAGAAGAAGCGATAATCCGAGGTGTTCTCGATAGTCTTGATCGCTTCCGAAAGTGGAATCTTGTCAAAACTTGCAGTTATGGTCCGCACCGGATTCTGTCCCCAAGAGAAAATCCAGGTCAGCATCAGCAGAACAACTGTCAAGAATGCTTTTGGTTTCATGTTTTATCTGTATTATCTTGTTATTTTTCCAGAGACTTGAACGCTTCCGTCAAGTCTGAATGCATACCCTATAGGAGAGGCCAGAGCCATCAGCGACAGGATTTCGTTCAGTGTTTCATTCCTGAGCGTAAAATTATATTTATAGGCATTGGCAATGTCGGCAGACACGGCGATATTCACATCATACCACCTTGAAAGACAGTCACATACCGCACCGAGAGTCCAGCCTTTGAATTCAATGGCGTTCTTGGTCCAGCAGTTTTCCTGAAGCACGTCTCCCTGAACAGGTGACAGCGTGCCATCTTGGGAGCACCTGACGATATCCCCAGGTGTCATCATCTGGTAATCCATATTTGTCCTGAGAGCTACGGAACCCTCCTGCAGCGCTACCAGGATATCCCCGGTTTCTTTCTCCGTGCGGACATTGAATTGCGTCCCATAGACGCAGATTTCGACATTGCCGGATTTGACCACAAAAGATCTGCCCTCATTTTTCGCGACATGGAAATAACCTTCGCCGTCCAGAAGCACTTCACGCTGTCCGGTTTTCTGACTGTTGTCCAATGATATGGTGGATCCGTCCCTGAGGCATATTTCGGTGCCGTCAGAGAGCATCATCCTGGATTTGCCGTTCAGCGGCGTGTATTCTGCAATATTGAGATAATCCGACGGTCTGCTGACTGCAGCAAGATATCCCGCCGCCGTAAACAAACCTGCTGCCGCAATGCAAGCCGCTGTCGCCACCCACTTGCTGAAACGTCGTTTAGGCTTTCCTGGTTTCGCATTGCCGTCATTCTTTCTGATGGTCAAGTCCTTGACATGTTCCCATGCAGCATCGGCATCGAAATCCATATCTTCTTGTCTGACAGATTCCCACAGGACTGCAAGTTCGTTGTATACTTCCCTGTTAAGAGGAGCCTTATCCAGCCACGCAGTGAGCACGGCATCACTTTCCGCATCCGAAATGCCTTTCAGGTTGCGGAGAATCTCATCCCATGGAATTTTTCTGTTTCTTTTCATAATCAACTGTTTTCAGCAATATATTTTCTGATTACGCTCAATGCTTTGGTAATTTGAGCTTCTACCGTCTTCGTGGAAATATTCATCTTTTTGGCAATCTCCTTGTGGGACATGTTTCCGAAACGACTGCTTACGAACACCATCCGGCATCGTTCAGGAAGCGAAAGTATGGCTTCCTCGATGAAATGGTTGAGTTCCTGCAATTCAATGGAAGAATCGTCGCATGAAATGAGGTCAGTGATACATTCGTCAATGTTAAGAGACGTTTTGGAATCCCTCAACCAGTTCATGCACCGGTTTCTGACCGCACGGAAAAGATATGACCCCGGAGACTTCATCCGCCCGAAATTTTCCTTGTTTTCCCAAAGGGATACGAACAAGTTCATGACAATCTCTTCGGCAGAATCCTTTTCTTTCACGAATAAGGCAGCATATCTGCAAAGCTGGACATAATACCTTCTGAAAAGGATTCCGAAAGCGTCTTCGTCACCCTTTCCAAGCCTTTCCAGAAGGATTTCATCAATACTGTCCAGCCTGTTCATTTCAAATTACTTTGCGCACGCTCCGAGGTGCTTGCCCTTACGAGCTTCACCTCTCTGGTCTTTGGCCAGGAGTGTACGGTCTGCCACAGGGACAATGGTATCTTCAGCGATACCGGAGAGCTGCTCTGCGGTAAGTCCTCCGGTAACTGCCGGATTGGATGAGCCTACAAGAGCGATTGTCTTGGTATATCCGCCGTTGTCGGAAAGTTGTCCGAGCATGGATGCAGGATCGAATGCTACCTCGGAAGCAGAGCCGGAGGCATTGTAGAGCTGCTTGCCGACGAGCGTGGTGTTGAATGCGATTTTATTGGATGAAGCGTTTTCATAGCCGACATCCTCTGATCCTTCGACGCTTGAGGTGTTACCCGCAATGATGGAGTTCCACACCTTGATATCGGAAGCATTCTTGCTTACAAGACCGCCGACATTCTTTCCGCTGTTGCCGGTGATAGTGGTGTTGATAATATTCATCTCACCAAGATGTACGGCAACCGTACCCCACTGTGCAGTATTCTTGTTTCCAGTGAACGTGCAGTTCACGATTACTCCACGGTCTCCCCAGATTCCATAGATTGCAGAACCGGCGCCATTGCACGTATTATTGGTAAATGTGCTTCCATATATATAGAAGTACGCTGGGTCTCCATTAGAACCGTCAAACATCATGACGCCGCCATTACTTGCAGTTTTATTGCCGTCAAATGAGCTGTCATATACGAAAAGTCTTGATTTCGTATTGGAAATCGCACCGGAATGTGAGGCCGAGGTATTGTTGTTCACTGCGCAACGGTTAAGGGTCAATGCTCCGGCCTTGTTGAGGTTCACATGGATGGCACCAGCTTCCTTGGCAGCATTGTCACTGATGGTACAATCCTCAAGGGTGACATTGGTATTGCCCTGAACTACGAATGCACCACCGCGTCCGCCTGCGATATTTACGCCGTTCACAGAGGTTCCCGGACATCCGTCAGCATTGCCGTCCTGAATCTTGATACCTTTCACCAATACGGATTTGCCTTCTTCGATGGCCGCACCGAATACCATGACATGGAATGCCTTTACGTCATCAGAAAGTTTACCGCTGAATACGGTAGCATTCTTTGCAGGGTCTGCGACCTCACCTTTCGACGGATTTGCAGAATAGCCGCCGATGAGAGAAATGTTCTTGTCAATGAAGAAAGTCTTGTTCTTGGCTTCACCTGCATCAGAACCTTTAAGAGCGGTGGTCGGAACATATGTACCGGCTGCGAAATGAATTTCTTCTCCCGCAACTGCCTCATCATAAGCATGTTCAAATGTCGTAGCGCTGTCCCATGCGAGACCGTCAGCCTCTGCAAGACCGCTGGTCGTAACATAGAATTTCCTATGGCCGATTTCCTCTACCACACCGGCCTCCTGCTGGATCTTTACGGTTACAGGCTCGGCACCGTCAATGGAGATCGTAACCTCAGCGTCACGCGGAACATCGGTTCTGTTCTTGTCCACCGTGATGGTCATTTCGGTATTGCCGATCGACCATGCAGGAGATACGGTCACGAAATCCTTGTTCGGCTCGGCAAGCCATGGACCGATGGTTTCTACCATTACCTTGAAAGACTCCTTGGATCTTCCCGGAGCTTCGATTGAAGTTGGTGTGACATTCAATGTCACGATTTCTTCCTTCTCTTTTTCAGATTCGCATGATGCAAAGCTGAATGCAGCTGAAAGGCCGAGAGTCAGGAAAAAGATTTTTCTGAGTTTCATACTTGTCAGTTTTATGTGCTTTAAGTTCTATTTTTAACGTTTCAACAATTGAACACGATAAAGATGCCTTTTCGGGGGCATCACTTAAAGGACACCTAAAACGACTTGTCCCCTATCCGGACGACAAGTTTTTTTCAGAATTTTTTCAGCATCATCCACGCATGGCACGGAGGGCGTTCAGGACGGCGATGACGGTCACGCCCACGTCGGCGAATACGGCCTCCCACATGTTGGCAATGCCCAGGGCGGCGAGGAGAAGGAAGAGGAGCTTGACGCCGATTGCGAAGATGATGTTTTGGCGGACAATGCGCATGGTACGGCGTGCAACTGTCACAGCTTCAGCTACTTTGTGAGGATTGTCATCCATGAGGACGACATCGGATGCTTCTATGGCGGCATCACTTCCGGCGGCACCCATTGAAATGCCCACATCGGCAATTTTCAGGACCGGGGCATCATTGATACCGTCACCGACGAAGGCCAGACGCTTGGCAGACGGCTCTGCGGAAAGCAATGATTCGACATGCTGGACTTTGTCCACAGGAAGAAGACCTGCATGAACCTCATCCACACCTACTCTCACGGCTACGGCATCGGCGGCAGCTTTCCTGTCACCTGTCAACATGACGATTTTCGAAATGCCTTCACGACGGAGATCGGTGACGGCTGATGCGGACTGCGGCTTGACGGTATCCGATATGATGATGTAACCCAGATACTTGCCGTCGGCAGCCACATGGACTATCGTGCCCGGCTGGTCCGTCACGTAAGCATTGACCCCGAAACGGAGCATGAGTTTATCATTGCCGGCCAGCACGGAACGTCCGCCGACATTGGCACGGATGCCCTCGCCTGCGAAATTCTCGGTCGCGGAGACATTGGCACGGACGATTTCGCGCCCGCAGGCCTTTCTCAGCGCGACAGCGACAGGGTGGTCGGAATAGACCTCGGCGGAGGCCGCAAGTGTCAGCAGGTCAGCGGATTCGCAGCCGTTGAAAGGTACGACGGCGGTCACATTGAAATCGCCTTTCGTGAGCGTGCCGGTCTTGTCGAAGACGACGGTGCCGAGCCGGGACAAGGCTTCGAGATAGTTGGAGCCCTTGATCAATATTCCACGTCGCGAGGCGCCGCCGATTCCGGCGAAAAACGTGAGCGGGATGGAGACGACCAATGCGCACGGACATGAGATCACGAGAAATATCAGGGCCCTGTTCAGCCACGTAAGCCATTGGCCGTAAATCAGTGACGGAAGTATGGCGAGCAAAACTGCTGCCCCCACGACAGCCGGCGTGTAGTACTTCGCGAAACGGGTGATGAACTTTTCGGTTTTCGCTTTTCCGGTGTCGGCATTTTCGACAAGGTCCAGGATTCGCGCCACGGTGGACTCGCCATAGGTGCCGCTCGTCCGGATTTTCAGCAGGCCTGTCATGTTCAACGAGCCGCTAAGTACCTGACTGTCAGCGCCGACTTCACGAGGAAGGCTTTCGCCGGTCAATGCTGCCGTGTCGAGAGAGGATGTTCCGGAAACCACCACGCCGTCCAGCGGAATTTTTTCGCCGGGTTTCACGACAATGATGCTGCCGGCCGGAACCGCATCGGGAGCGACCTGCGTGAAACCGCCGTTGCCGTCGTCCAGATTCGCGTAGTCCGGGCGGATGTCCATCAATGAGGAAATGGACTTGCGGCTTCTGTCCACGGCAATGTCCTGGAACATTTCGCCGACTTGATAGAAGAGCATAACAGCCACTGCTTCAGGGTATTGCCCGGTAGCGAAGGCGCCGATCGTAGCCACGGCCATAAGGAAATTCTCGTCGAAGATTTCGCCATGGAAGACGTTGCGGACGGCATTGAAGACGATGTCTCCGCCAATGACCAGATAGGCCGCGGCATAAAATATTATCTTTACAATGTTTTCGTCTGATTCGAAAAGCCAGGCGCCGGCAAGCATCAGCAGGCTGACAATTATCCGGGCCAATGTGATTTTCTGTTCCTTTTCCATAATTGCACATTCGTTTTACGCTGACAAATGTAGGAAAGGTCTTCTGCAACCGGATTGCAAGTTTGGCGATTCTTTATAAATTTGCGATAGTTTCAGCAGGGTTGACAACTTGCGAAATTAAGTTATAGAGGTAATATGGCGATAAGATTGACATTGAACAAGACAGAGAAGCCGCTGTTCTGCGAGAGCAAATGGTGGGGAGACCCGGACATGTCACCGGATATGGAATACCCGATGATGAGGGTGTGCGAACATTCTGACGGGACTTCGGAAATATTGAAGGCCGGGCAAGAGCCGTCCGACGGAGGAGTCTATGAATATCCATTGACATTCATCTGCCAGATCAGGTGTGAAGACCTCGTTCCTTTCGATACGGAGAACAAGCTGCCGCATGACGGCATGCTGTATTTCTTCGCGGCAATGGATGAGTATACGGGGTATGATTCGCCTGTCCATCTGGGCCTGGGCGAATGGCCGAAGGGCTCTGTCATAGTGAAATACACCAAGTCCATAAACATGGAGACCTTCCAGGCGTGCATCATGGTGGATGATGACGACCAGCCGCTTACGGAGCCGGCTCTGGAAATAAGTTTCGGGCAATGCGAGGCTGACGCCGACGGGCTGAAACTGTTCGGCAATGCGTTTTTCGCGGATGTCAGGGAGCAATACCCGGACTATATGAATTTGCTCCAATTGGATGGCGACGATACGGCCGGCATGGAGTTCTATGATTGCGGAATGCTCAACTTCCTGATTACCAAACAAGATTTCGACAAAGGCCTGCTGAAGCGTCCGGTCGCCGTGCTGACATCGCTGTAAACAAGTTCCCATGGATATCTCCGAAACATTCGCGCACCACAACGTCCGCCCGACAGCGGTAAGGATGCTGATATACAGGTCAATGCTGAAGTTCCATGATACTTTCAGCCTGGCTGACCTGGAGATGGAACTGGATACGGTAGACAAGTCCACCATCTTCAGGGCGCTTGAAGTTTTTACGCAACACCACCTCATCCACGAAATCGAGGACGGAAGCGGTGCCCGAAAGTATTGCGTGTGTCACAATGACCATGAATGCAGCCCTGACGAACTGCATTGCCATTTCTACTGCGAATCCTGCCACAAGACTTTCTGTCTGGACAAGACCCACATCCCTGCCGTAAACTGCCCTGAGGGCTTCGAGCTTCACCAAGTGGAATACCTGATGAAAGGCATCTGCCCGGAATGCGCGTTGGGCCACAGGCTTCGAAAGAGTGACAACCCTTAAATTCGTGCTAACGTTCAGCAAGTTTGACGACTTGCGAAACTTGAATTGTTAAAATTTTATGTCACCCGGTAGATTTTTTTGTCGGAAATGTTATATTTGGTGAAAATTACAGGGTGTTATGAAAAAGGTGTTTATTATCGCATGCTGCTTAGTGTCAATAATTTGCATGAGCAGTTGCAAGGAAAATTATTCCAATGGCGAAAAAGTCGGCAATCTGATCGAGTTCACGCGTAAGGGTGTGTTATGGGATTCCTGGGAAGGCAGGCTGAACTTGACGCAAACGGGCATGAACACCAGCGGCGAGCCGTTCTCGTTCAGTTTCGACAATGACAGGGATGATCAGGATTCATTGATCACTCTCATGAAACAGGCTCAGGTCGAGGGCTGGAAGCTGAAAATCAAATATCACGAGGTCTGGGGACTGAAGAATTGTTTCTACAATCGCGGCGAAACGGATTATTTCGTCGATAATGTCACCGTTCTGGACAAGGATTTCGCAAATCCTCTGAGAAATATCGGCAGCGAGAATCGCGGAAGTGTAGTGGACACCGTCTGGGTGGTCATCGACAAGGCCGAGGTTTTGCGCCGCATGAAGAAATAACACGCGCGCCGGGCGACGGCGGAACGCGGCCACGCTCGGTTTTTGGAGGAACTGATTTTCAATGAGTTATAAAACGGGGCGTGGAAACGTGGCCCAAAAAA
>OWHX01000063.1_pt1 | contig 60193 bp, 75 predicted proteins | sample 1732801 | NCBI WGS metagenome assembly OWHX01 (sample SAMN05065755, study PRJEB22554) | human gut metagenome | biome: ENVO:2100002; feature: ENVO:00000062; material: ENVO:00002003 | host: Homo sapiens | place: USA
AAACGCCGTTTTTAGCTCAAAAATCCTACCGCCCGCGACTTTCTTAGTTTTTCAACACAGCCCCACCGCAAATCTTAGAATCGTGTTGAAGCAAAACGAGCTTTTATACTAGAATCCACTTTTACACTATGCTTACACACCCTCTCACCAAAAGCACAACACCATAAATGCGTAGATTTGGACATTTGTGCGAGAAATTTTGTAAAACTTAGTAGCGTTTTGTGTAAAGTTGGCTAGAATCGCGTTTATTTTATCCGCAAGGACACTTATGCAAGCAGACAAACAAGCGATAATTGGCTTTGGACTCGCAGGGAATTTCGCCAACCACCTAGAGCAAGCAGGAGAGGCAAAGGACTTTGCTAACATTGTATGTGATGATGTCAATGCGCCTAAGGGGATTTTTCCATTTTATGTGCCTAGCTCCACTGCGCTAGGGCGCGACTGCTTTAATGATAGAGCCATAATCTTGCCGCAGGATTCTGCTATGTGCATACAAGCAGAGCCAGAAGTCGCCTTGGAGTGTGAGATCATCTATGAAGATTCTAGCGCGCAAAGGCTGGTCAAAGCTGTTGTGCCCAAATTTTTTATGGCGTGCAATGATACTTCTGTGCGCAACGACTGCAATGCCAAAAAGCTCTCGCAAAAGAAAAATTTCTCCCTTGGCTCCAAAGGACTTGGCACAAAAATCCCTATCGATACTTTTACAGAATCTGGCATTTGCCACCGCTACTCAATCGCCTCTTTTATCTCGCATAAAGGCGCAGAGTTTGCGCCCTATGGTGAGTGTAGCGCGCTGCACTCTTATAGCTACTTTTATGGCAAGCTTACTGAGTGGATCGCCTGTAAATTTAACACGCAAAAGGACTTTGGTGTCCTAGAAGATCTCGCCCAGATTCTAGCGCAAGCAAACTACCCACGCCAAGCACTTATCTCTATCGGTGCTACTCGCTATATGCCGCGCTATGAGCAGTATTTCTTACAAGCAGGCGATGAGCTTGGCATTGTCGTGTTTGACCACACACGCTTTAGTGCCACGCAAGTAAAGGATCTTGTAGAATCTATCGCCAAAGCACGCAGAGACTGCACGCCACAAAGCTGCATAGATGGAGTCTCTGCACTCTATCAAGTTGTGCAAGCACACAATGCTTGATTTTGCATTTATTTGGCAGCATATTGGGCTGTTTAAAAGCGGGCTGCTTCTTACAATCACTATCTCACTTTGTGGCATTGCGCTGGCTATTGTCATAGGGCTTTTGTGTGCGTGCGTGCTTATAGAGTGCGAGCGTGAGCTAGCTAATAGCGGCAAGCTTAAGCGCGCACTTTTGCAAGCCACGCGCTTTGCTATCACAAGCTATGTCGAAGTAGCACGCAATACGCCCTTGCTTATCCAGCTCTTTTTTCTCTACTTTGCTTTGCCAAAGGTTGGGGTTACACTCTCTGCCTTTACTTGCGCGACTACTGCGCTGGCATTTCTTGGCGGGGGGTATATGTGCGAGAGCTTCCGTGCCGGGCTTGGGAGCATTAGCAAGACACAGGTAGAATCTGCACTTAGCATAGGACTTTCGCGCCTAAATATACTACGCTTTGTCGTGCTACCCCAAGGGCTTGGAGTCGCCCTGCCCGGGATCACAGCAAATGTGATCTTCCTTATCAAGGAAACTTCTGTTGTGGGGATTTTGGCATTGGGAGATATTTTATACATTAGTAAGGATATTATTGATTTGTATGGGAAAACTTATGAGGCATTGGCAATGCTGCTTTTAATGTATGTCGTGCTGCTTTTGCCTATTTCTTTAGCGGCAAGTGTGCTAGAATCCCACCTAAACAAGCGACTCTAAGCCCGAAAATAAGAAAGTGTAAAGGAAGTGTGATGGAAGTGCTCTATAATATCCACAATCTCACCAGACTCTTGCAAGGCATTGGCGTTAGCTTCTCTATCGCACTTGCTTCAATTGCTTGCTCCATTGTCATTGGCACGATTGTGGGGCTTATGATGGTATCTAGCTCTAGGATTTTGCGTATAGCCTGCAAGCTCTACCTAGAATCTGTGCGGCTTATCCCTATCCTAGCTTTGCTCTATGTGTGCTACTTTGGCTTGCCCCAGCTTTTAGATATAAGTCTATCAAATATCGCAGTGGCGGTGCTGGTCTTTAGCTTCTGGGGAGGTGCTGAGATGGCAGATCTGGTGCGAGGGGCACTGCAAAGTGTGGATAAACACCAAAAAGAAGCTGCCCTATCCCTTGGGCTTTCCCCCCTTAGTGTGCAGATCTTTGTCATCTTACCCATTGCGAGTAAGCGACTTTTGCCCGGGCTTATCAATCTCTTCACAAGGCTGATTAAAACCACTTCACTGCTGCTTTTCATCGGTATTGCCGATATGCTGCAAGTAGGACGCCAGATCATAGAGGCAAATCGCTCTATCCCCACAGCGGCATTTGCCATATATGGCGCGTTGCTTGTGGGGTATTTTGCGATGTGCTTCCCGCTAAGTCGGCTTGCCAAATCCCTAGAAGCGCGCGCGAAGTAGATTCTAGCTAGAATCTAGCAGAATCTACTAGCCTTATGCCGCTAACTAAGATGCGCTTCTATCTCCAAAAGCTCTGCATAATTTCTCTTGCTACACTCTAGCAGCTCGTCAAATTTAAAGCCTAGCATAACAATGCGGTAAAGATTTGGCTTATGCTTTTTCCAATTATAGAGCGTTTTAGTATCAATGCCCAAAATCCCAGCCATATCGCGCTGGGAGAGCTGCTTGCCGCTTTTTTGCTTGGGGGCTTTGGGGGCTTGGCTAGATTCTAGCTTAGGTGTGGAGCTTGACATAAGCGACCTTGCATTGGTGTTTCTGCAAGCATATAAACTCTTAGCATAAAAATAAACAAAGTAATATTTACTATATATTCTAGTTTTATAAGTAATAATTCCCTAATTATTAAGTATGGTTAAAACTTTTTACCCCTATAATCTCGCCAAAGTTTTACTAAAGTGCAAGAGAAAGGTGCAGCGTGAAAGTGCTAATTTTAGCCGGTGGGCTTGGGACAAGGCTTGCTGAAGAGACAAGCTTCAAGCCAAAACCTATGGTAGAAATCGGCGGCTATCCCATTTTGTGGCATATTATGAAGCTCTATGGATTCTATGGGTTTAATGACTTTGTCATTCTTACTGGCTACAAATCCCACATTATTAAAGAATACTTCACAAGCTACACTATGCGATATAGCAATGTAACCATCGATCTCTCTACAAACTCCCTGCAAATCCATAGCAGCAAAGTCGAGCCTTGGACAATCACCATACTCTACACCGGGCAGGAGAATATGACAGGCTCTAGAATCTACCAAGCAAGAGACTATGTAGGGGGTGAGCGATTCGCCCTAACTTATGGCGATGGGCTAGGCGATATTGACCTGCACGCACTGCTAGATTTCCACAAGAAGCACAAAGGCGCAGTAACGATGACTTCTGTGCTGCCTGAAGGGCGATTTGGCGCGCTACACTTTGATGAGAGCGGAGAGAGGGTTAGCTCATTTTATGAAAAGCCCAAAGGCGATCTAGCGCAGCTAGATTCTAGTGCGCAAGGCGGGTGGATCAATGCTGGGTTTTTCATCTGTGAGCCTAGTGTGTTTGAGTATCTCTCAAGCGATAAGGCTTGTGTCTTTGAGCAAGAGCCCTTGCGCAATCTATGCGCTTCTAACAATCTCTATGCCTATAAGCATTATGGATTCTGGCAGTGTATGGACACCCTGCGCGATAGAAATAAGCTCATAGAGCTATGGAGCAGCGGCAGCGCACCTTGGGCACTATGGCAATCACAAACCACAAAGGACTAGTATGGAACTACAGCGTAACGCAAGCGAGCTTACAGGGATTCTAGGGGCGGAGAAAATAGAGCTGCTGCAAGCTATCAACGATACAGCCAAGTGGCGCAGCTACCGAGACACCTATGCCAAAGTACAAAAGCTAGAGATAATCACCCCCTACCCCATACAAATCGACTTTGAGCTAAATGCTACTTGCAATCTCGCCTGCCCTATGTGCCCACTATCAATGGAGAGCAATGCAGAAAAATCACATCTAAACTTCCCCTATGAGCTCTTTTGTAAAATCATCGATGATGGCGTGCCAAAGGGCTTAAAGGCGATCAAGCTAAACTACCTAAACGAGCCGCTTTTGCGCAAGGATTTAGAACGCTTTATCACCTATGCCAAAAAGGCTGGGGTGCTTGATGTGTATTTCTCTAGCAATGGGCTTTTGCTGAATGAAAACCGCATACGCTCTTTGGTAGAATCTGGGCTAGATCGCTTGCAAATCTCCATTGATGCGATCTCTAAAGAAGTCTATGACATTATCCGCCCGGGCGGAGACTATAAGCGCGTGGTAGAAAATGTCCTAGCTCTTCTAGCCTACAAAAAGCAAGCAAACTCCCTAACACCGCTTGTGCGTGTGAATTTTGTCCGCACACAAAGGAATGAATTTGAGCTGCAAGATTTCTTAGCATTTTGGCAGAATAAGGCAGATATGATTGGCGTGCAAGAGATGGTGCTACCTACCAAAAAGAAAGAGTCCATACTCTCCAAAACCACGACAAAAAAGCATAATTTCTCCTGCTCTTTTCCCTACAAGCAGCTTGTCATCACTGCTGAGGGCAATGTGCTTCCTTGCTGCACATTTTGGGGGGAGAAGCTAGCCCTTGGCAACATACTAGAATCTTATAGGCAAAACGGGACTATTGATATAGAGAGCTTCTGGGAGAAAATGCAAGAGCTACGCGCGCTACACAAGAGGGGGGAGTTTGCAAGCAATGAGATTTGTAAAAAATGTGTGCTAGGAGCGGTTGAGAATGCCTAGCCTAGAATCCACTTTTGAAAATAGTTCCGCCAATGCGCAAAGCAAGCAGCACGCAGCTTCTTTAGAAAAAGTGGATTCTAGGAAAAATGCTCAAAATTTAAACGAGCCAACAAAGGATTCTAGGATTTGCGATGAGAAATGTGGGTTGCAAGGAAAATCGCAAGGGAGTTACCTAGATGGTAATGACCGCCGCGATTTTTCGCCGCTCCCGCATTTATCGCGCAAAGCTGAATCCACCAAAGCCCACCATATCTTTTTCAACTCTTCCACCCCCTATCTCAAATACTTATCCGTGCTTCTACACAGCATCATAGCCCACGCTAATGCCACTAATAGCGCGCCCTTTGCCTTCCATATCCTGCTAGATTCTAGGGGCTTTGATGACGATAGCCCCCAAGAGCTAGCAAAGCTCCCTGCCCTAGAATCCTTGCTAAATAGCACGCATCCTTGCACAATTAGCACGCACGATTGCGCCACGCTTTTAGATACGATCAACGCCCCAAGAAACCAAACTCGCGTGATTTACAGCCGGCTATTTCTAGCACGCTTTGTGCCTGAAAGTGTGCAAAAAGCCCTATATTTAGATGTAGATATGCTAGCTTTAAGCGATGTGAGAGAGATATTTGCAAGCGATATGCAAGACTCCATTATAGCGGTGGTAAGAGATGTGGTCTCTAAGCAGTCTCCTTTAAGCGCGCGCGATGCCACAGGCGCACCCTATCACTTTAGCTCAAAGCATATCTACTTTAATTCTGGAATGATGCTCATAAATCTCCCCAAATGGAAAGAAGAGCGAATCGAGCAGCGATGTGTAGAGTTTCTTAACACCTACTGCGCACTATACTTTGACCAAGATGCGCTTAATGCCGTGGTAGGAGAGAATGCCCACTACCTTGATATAAGCTGGAATCTCCAAACGCAGTTTTATAATCAATACCGACTCTATGAATACCGCATAGCAAACGCACTCTCCTACAAAAACCCACTAGCACAAAGCTTTGCTGCAAGAAAGATTATCCACTATGTTTGCGAGCCAAAGCCGTGGGACTCCCCCTATCTCGCGCTAGATTCTACACATTTGCCAATGTTTGGCTATGAGCGCGCGATCTGGTGGGATCTAGCGCGGCGCACAACGCCCTTTGCAAAAGAGCTTTTAGAGCTAGAATCTAGCTTTGCAAGCACTGCGCTAGAAGACTACGCCCACGCACTAAGCAAGGATCTGCAAGCAATGCAGCTGCGAGTTGATAAAATCATAGCCCTACTCAAAAACCCCTTAGGCTTTGCCTACCGCGCTTGCAAAGCAAGATTCACAAAATAATCCCCCAAATAATCTCGCGCAAAGCTATTTACTAGAATCTAGCAAAGCTAGCTCATCAGCCACGCTTGCTTCAAAGCTCTCCCTTGATTTAATCAGTCTCGCTCCATTGGCATAAATCCCCACTTCTGCTGGGCGCATTCTGGCATTATAAGTGCTAGCCATAGAGTATCCATACGCCCCGGCGTTTTCAAAGCCTAGCAGCGTGCCATTATGCAAAGGAGGCAGAGCGATATTTTTGCAAAAGGTATCGCTGCTCTCGCACACAGGTCCCACAATGTCAGCTTTTGGCATTGGCTGCTCGCTGGAGGATTCGGCTTTGCGCGATAAATCGGCGATTCTGCGCGATTGTCGGCGGTCATTACCGCTAAGGTAACTCCCTTGCCAATCGCTTGAAAGCCCCAATTTCTCATCGCAAAACAAGGGACACCGCTCGCCGTTAGGCGATGTTTCTTTAGAAATCCTAGAATCCTGTGCTTGCTCGTTGAGAGTTGTGGCGGTGCTAGAATCCACTTTTTGATTTTCAGTAGATTTTTCATTTTCTTCTTCAAGGATTCTAGGAGTTGCGGTGGGGCTGTGGGAGCTTTGGCGTTTTTGTGGAAGGTTAGCGAACTTGGCGTTCGTGCCTTCCGCAAAAACGCCAACACTGCCGCATTGCCTACCCAAGACCAAATCCCTACCATAGCCTAGCAAAATAGGCTGATGAAATGCGCCATACAGCGCTGGGCGCATAAGATCATTCATACCCGCATCAACGATGACAAACCGCTTAGATTCTGTGTGCTTTTGGCTAATCACGCGAGTAAGCAGTAGCCCGCTATCGCCCACAATCCTTCTACCCGGCTCGCAAACAATAGTCCAATCACAGCCACTAAGCGTGCTTAGAATGCCCTGCGCATAGTCATAGAGATCAATGGGCTTCTCGTCTTCATAGCGTATCCCAAGCCCCCCGCCAATGTCAAAAAAGCGCAGATTGATCCCAAGAGCTAGCAAGGAACGCGCAAGATCAGCGATTTTACGCGCAGCTTGGGTGAGTGGCTCTAGCTCTGTGAGCTGGCTGCCTATGTGGAAGTGGATTCCAATAGGCTCTAAAAATGCGGATTTATGCGCATAGAGATACATTTGTTTCGCGCTATCCATATCCACGCCAAATTTATTTTCGTGCAAGCCTGTGGAGATATAGGGGTGGGTCTTTGGGTCGATGTTTGGATTGACACGGATAGAAATGCGCGCCTTTTGCAATGAGTCTTTGCTAGATTCTAGCTTTTGCTCTTTAGATTCTAGCTCCTGTGCTAGCTCTTTAGCGATAGCTTCTACACGCTTTAGCTCTTCAAAGGACTCCACATTGATAAACAAAATCCCAAGCTCTAATGCCTGCTTGATCTCATCATCTCTTTTCCCCACGCCAGAGAAGATGGTTTTATACGCTGGGATTCCAGCTAAAAGTGCGCGCCTAACTTCGCCGATAGAGACGCAGTCCGCCCCGCTACCAAGCTCAGCCAAAAGGCGCAAAACGCTAAGGTTGGAGTTTGCCTTCAAGGCGTAGCATATAAGCGATTTGCGACCACTAAAGTTTTGCTTAAATGCTGTGAAATTACGCGCAATTTGGGGCATATCATAGACATAAAGCGGCGTGCCATAAGTGTGTGCTAGCTCTTGTAAAAGCTGGATTCTAGCTGGTGGGAGATGATGTGCTGTCATTTGCTATCCTAGTGTAAATCTCGCGTGAAGCCCAAGTTAAAGCCCCCCAATAAGCCCCAATGTTTGCGAGCAAAATGATAAAAAATAAGCTAAAATTCTACCAAAATTATGAAAAATTGGGTGTTTAAGGTATAGCAATGGAAGAGCTGCTCTTTTATCTAAGTTTGTTTATCTTTGTGATTTTAGCCTGTGTGATTGTGGTAGCGCGTTTTAGTAAGCCAGCTCCTGTAAAAGACTCTAGCGATGAGTATGAGATCATCAACTTTGAGACAATGCTCCTACCGCTTGAGTTTTCCTCCAGCTCTAATGAGCAGCTAGCCCAAGCTGTCGCTAAGCTTTTTGCACACTACGATGAGCTTGAAATGACCACGACACAAAAGAGATTTTTTCTCTACTGCCTTAGCAAGCACCCAAATGTCCAAGCTGACCTAGTGCTACAAGCCCTTGATGATATGAGTGAAAAAAACCCAGCCATAGCCAAAGAGCTTGAAGCAAGCGTGAAAAAGGGACTTGATAGGCGCGATCTTGTCAAGAGAATGGTCTAGCTAGATTCTAGCGATGGAGCTAGTAGAATCCACTCTAATCCCCTTAAGCTTGGTATTTATAAGCGCATTTACGCTCTCTCTTGGACATTGCGCGGGAATGTGCGGGGGGATTGTGCTAGCCTATACGCAGATCAAAAGCCCTAGCTGGGCGGGGCATTTGGCATATAGCCTAGGGCGATGGTGTAGCTATGTGTGCATTGGCGTAGTATTTGCCCTACTTGGCAAGGCATTTGCGCTGCATCATTTGTGGCGCGAGTTTGCAAGCTTATTTGTAGGGGTGCTGCTAATTGTGTATGCGATATGCTATGGCTTTTTTCCAAAAGTTTTGCGCGCTCTAGAGCCAAGGATACAGGATTCTAGGTGGCTTAGCAGGAGCTTTGGCGCGCTGCTTCAATCACGCTCTTTATGGAGCTTTTTTGGCATTGGCGTGCTCAATGGACTCCTGCCTTGCGGGCTGGTGTATTTTTTCGCGCTTTATACGCTTAATGAGCAAATCCTAGGACTTAGTGGTGTGCTTGGAGCTGTGTGTGTGATGAGCGTATTCTGGCTAGGGAGCTTGCCTAGTATGCTAGGACTAGGTATGCTAGGCAGTGCGCTTAGCGCGTATAAAAAGCAGGCATTTTGGGTAAGCTTTATAGCTATGGTGCTACTTGGTTTATGGAATATTTATGCAGGCATTACTACAATGTGGCATTAAAGGAGTGTGATGAAAAAGGCTGTGTTTTTTGATAGAGATGGCGTGATCAACAAAGACTTAGGCTATGTGTATAGGCAAGAGGACTTTATCTTTAGCGAGGGGATTTTTGATGTGCTGCGCTTTTGCAAGGAGCAGGGATTCTTGCTCTTTGTCGTTACTAATCAAAGTGGCATAGGCAGAGGCTATTACACGCTAGAAGACTTCCGCACTATCACTGCCTATATGCAAAAAGAGCTAAAAACTAGGCTAGGCTTTGGCTTTGATAGTATTTATTTCTGTCCGCATACAGAAGGGGAGGATTGCGTGTGCCGCAAGCCAAAGGCTGGTATGATTGAGCAGGCGAAAAAGGATTATGATATAAAGCTTACTGACTGCTTTATTATCGGTGATAAAATCACTGATATGCAAGCAGGGCAAGCAGGCGGGATCCGCCATAAACTCCTTGTAGGCAAACTCCCCAAAGAACGCTTCGCCCCCATTGACAATCTCCACATACTCCCAAACACCAAGGCGATTTGTGAGAGTATGCAAACTATCCTTTCTGTATAGGAGTGTAAAATGCTAGATTCTATCCCTAATCCAAAAATCCCAGAGCACCTGCTCCCAAATCTCTCTGGCAAGAGTATTCTAATCACCGGTGGGGCAGGATTTATCGGCAGTGCGCTTGCCGCCTACTTCCAAGCCCACCATAAAGATACGCGCGTCATTGTGCTAGATAAATTCCGCGATGGCGAGTGCTTCCCAAGTGGCAATCCCACTTCACTAGGGCATTTTAAAAATCTGCTAGGCTTTAGCGGCGATGTGCTAGCCCTTGATATTACCAAAGGCTTAGAGATCTTGCGCGAGCTGCATTTTGACTATGTATTCCACCAAGCTGCTATAAGCGATACCACCGTAAGCAATCAAAAGCTAATGATAGAGACCAACCACCACGCATTTTTAGAGCTGCTGCATATCACGCTACAAAAGGGCGCGAAGATGATTTATGCAAGCTCGGCAGGCACTTATGGCAACACCCCTGCCCCAAACACCATAGGCTCTGGCGAGATCCCAGAAAATATCTATGGCTACTCAAAGCTACTTATGGATAATAGTGTGCGCAAAATCTTAAAAGACTCACCCAATGCGCCAATCATAGGGCTACGCTACTTCAATGTCTATGGCAGGAGAGAATTTTACAAAGGCAAAACAGCTTCGATGATTTTGCAGCTTGGCTTGCAAGCACTAGAATCCAATTGTGTAAAGCTCTTTGAATTTGGCGAGCAGATGAGAGATTTTGTCTATATCGATGATGTGGTAGCGGCAAATGTGCTAGCGATGAATGCACAAAAAGGCGGGATTTATAATGTGGGCTTTGGGGTTAGCCGCAGCTTTAATGACATCATTGCGATTTTGCGCAAGGAGCTAGGGGCTTTAAGCAAGAGAGAGAATCTAGCACCCCTAGGCGACTTCACGCTAGAATATATCACAAACCCTTACACCTTTTTCCAAACACACACCCAAGCAGATATTACTCTAAGCACGCAAGATTTAGGCTATATCCCAGCTTATAGCCTAGAAGATGGCATAGCTGACTATATTGAAGGCATTTACAAGCTACATAAGGATAAGCAATGATACGACTGCACAACAAAACACCTAGAATCCTTGTCGTAGGGGACATAATGGTCGATCACTATATCTGGGGATCGTGCAATAGAATCTCCCCAGAAGCCCCTGTGCAAGTGGTGAATGTCCAAAGTGAGAGCAACCGCCTAGGTGGGGCGTGCAATGTAGGGGCAAATCTAAGCGCGCTTGGGGCAAGAGTGAGTATGTGCGGGATTATCGGCGAAGATAATTTAGGCAAGTGGCTAGCAAGCGAGCTAGATCGACTAGATATTGATGTCTCCTATATTATCCCAACCCCTCGCCCCACCACGCAAAAAAGTAGGATTCTAGCAGCACACCAGCAAGTTTTGCGCGTAGATAGAGAAGACTCCGCCCCTATCACAGAGCAGCTAGAAGATGAGCTCTTTGAGCTGTTTTGCCACAAACTGCATAATTTTGATGCGATTATTTTGAGCGATTATGCTAAGGGCTTGCTTACTCCAAGTTTCACAAAGCGTATCATCAGCCTTGCTAGAAGCTGCAATCGCCTTGTGCTTGTCGATCCAAAGGGAAGCGATTATGCCAAATACAAAAACGCCACGCTGCTCACGCCAAACAAGCTTGAAGCAAGCCTTGCCACACAGACACAAATCACTGATGATATAAGCCTAAAAGCTGCGATGAAAAAGCTCCAATCTCTTTGCAAGCTTGATATTTGCTTGGTTACACTAAGTGAAGATGGCATTGCGATTTTGCGAGATGATAGCCTTGTCAAATCCCCTACCATCGCCAAGGAAGTCTATGATGTAACAGGCGCAGGAGACACAGTCATAGCAGCCCTTGCCTTTGGGCTTAGTAGTGGGCTTGATATTTATCAAGCAAGTGATTTTGCTAATGCCGCTGCGGCTGTGGTGATAGGCAAAATCGGCAGTGCTACTGCAAGCCTAAGTGAGATTATTAGCTTCTTGCATAATGGTGCATATACAGACTCCAAGATCATCACACAAAGTGATGTGCGAGCCTTGCTACAAAGCCTACGAGAGAAAAAAATCATTTTCACCAATGGCTGCTTTGATATTCTGCACGCAGGGCATATCTCCTACTTGCAAAAGGCAAGAGAGCTTGGGGATTTGCTCATTGTAGGGCTAAATAGCGATAGCTCGGTAAAAAGGCTAAAAGGCGAGAGCCGCCCCATAATCCCCCAAGCAGATCGCGCTGCGGTGCTAGCTGCGCTAGAGTGCGTGGATTTTGTCATAATCTTTGAAGAAGACACGCCTTTAGAGCTTATTAAGCTCATTAAGCCTGCTGTGCTTGTAAAAGGTGCGGATTATGCAGGCAAGGAAGTAGTAGGCAGTGCGTTTGCTAAAGAAGTCAAGCTCATAGAATTTGTGCAGGGCAGATCTAGCACAAGCATTATTGACAAAATCCGCTCACACACACCATCACACAAGGAGTAAGAATGCAAAGCTTTATCCATAACGAAATAAGTGAGAGTATCGCCACACTACAAGCCACGCTAACGCTCAAAGCCCACATTGAGCAAGTCGCCAAAAAGCTTAAGGCCGTGCTAGATTCTGGTGGGAAGATCATCGCCTTTGGCAATGGTGGAAGCGCAGCAGATGCCCAGCATTTTGCCGCGGAGCTTAGCGGGCGGTATAAAAAGGAGCGCAAAGCCCTAGCAGGGATTTCTATCACCACAGATACTTCCGCGCTCACTGCCATTGGCAATGACTATGGGTTTGAGTTTGTGTTTTCTCGCCAAGTAGAAGCACTTGCGCACAAAGGGGACGCGCTCTTTGGCATTAGCACAAGTGGGAATTCTGCTAATGTGCTTAGAGCCTTTGAAGTAGGGCAAAAGCTTGGCTGCTACTGCGTGGGGCTAAGTGGCAAAGGTGGGGGTAAGATGAATGAGCTAAGTGAAAATATCGTAATCCCAAGTGATAATACCCCTAGAATCCAAGAAGCGCATATTCTTGTGATCCATAGTATTTGCGGACTGCTTGAAGCAGAGTATTAAACCTGCCTTAAGCGCACTTATATTTGCCTAAAGATTTGCGCAATTTCTTTGTGAGTAAAGCTATGTGCTAGGGCTAGCTGAAGTAAGATTCTAGCCTTTGGCGCACTTATATTACCAGCAGTGATAAACCTCCTAGCCACAGCCCCAGATACTGCGCCTTGCTGGATTCTACTACTTATGACAACAGGGATTTTCTCGCTAAGATCGCTTAAAATTTGCGCGGTTTTAGTGCTACTATTCCCGGCTCCAAGCCCCGCATACACCACACCTTTATACTCTCTCTTAAGCACTTTAGCAAAATCGCCCACGCAATCGCCCTGATACCCATAAAGTATGGCGACTTTAGGCAGCGGAGCACAAAGCTGCTCTAAAGAAAATGGTGTCTTATAAGTGTGGATTTGCCTAAGCTTATAGAGAAACTGCGGCGTATGCTCTAGCATATAGCCTATGTAGCCGCATTCAAAGGCATTGACTGCTAGAGTGTGGGACTTTATCACATCGCGCGCGCTTAAGATTAGGTCATTTAGCGCAATAAGCACGCCATTTTTCGCTGATTTTGGGCAAGCGGCAAGTATGAGTGCGTGGTAGAAATTGCGCACTCCATCACTGCCTAGCGCGCTATTTGGGCGCATAGCCGCGCTAAAAATAATGGGCTTTTTGCTAGTGCTTAGCAGGTGGAGAAAAAAGCTGCTTTCTTCTAAAGTATCTGTGCCTTGTAGCACGACTACCCCACATACACGCTTGTTTTGCAGAGCCTTTTGCACTGCTCTTGCAAGCTCTAGTAAAATCCTAGAATCTATCTCCGCGCTATCAATGCTCGCTAGGCTTAATAGCGTGATTTTCGCGCCAAGCCTTTGCTCTAGCTCGGCACGCTTGAGCCCTAGCGTTACACACAGCTCCTTAGTCAAGCTCTCCACGCCCATTGCCCCACTCACATAGCCTTCACAACCCCTTTTGCCCCTGCCCAAAATCGTCCCACCAAGTGCGATAACCACTATCTCCTGCCCAGCACGCATCAATACACCACCCCAATTTCTAGCAATCTCTCGCGCAAAAGTCGCATTTGGATATTTTTGTCAAAGCACCATTTGGGTGCTAGCAAGCTCTCCTCGTGCGCACTAGCACTAATGCGGTGGATCACCACTTCAGGCGGGAGCATTTGGATAGATTTGATGATTAAATCAGCATAAGATTCTAAGTCGATTGGAACATAGGTGCGCGCGTGATACATACGCGCTAGCGGTGTGCCTGCGATGACATAGAGCGGGTGGATTTTAATGCCATCAATCCCCCACTCAAGCACCTTTTGCAAAGAGTGCAGCATCATCTCGCTATCTTCGCCCGGTAGCCCATAGATGAGATGCGCACACACCTTAACCCCACTTGCTCTTGTTGCAGCAAAAAGCTCTTTAATCCCTTGAGTTGTGTGGGCGCGGTTGATTCTTTTTAGCGTCTCATCAAAGACTGATTGCACCCCATACTCCAGCCAGATCTCCGCGCCACTTTTGACAAACTCCCCTAGCATTGCAAGCACCCTAGAATCCACACAATCCACACGCGTGCCGATACTTAGCCCCACGACATTAGCAAAGCTCAAAGCCTTGCTAAAAAGCGTGCGCAGTGTCTCTAAAGGCGCGTAAGTGTTGGTGTAGGACTGGAAATACACCATATATTTTTGCACACCAAATTTGCGCTTGTGGAATTCTGTATGCCAGAGAAACTGCTCTTCTAGCTGGCTTAGCTGCTTAGGAAGCAAGGGGTTTGTAGAGAGATTTGGGCGCATAGTGGGGCTAGAATCCACTTTTGGCACCTTTATGGCACTTGGCGAGAAGCTCTCATTGCAGCAGTAAATGCAGCCACCTTTAGCCAGCGTGCCATCGATATTAGGGCAGGTGAAGCCTTGTAAGGTTATGGGGATTTTACGCACGCGCTGCCCAAAGCGCGCTTGGAAGTATCGCCCAAGTGTTAGCAGCTCTCTCATCACTTATGGATAGAATCCACATAACAGCCATCAAAGCACGCTTGGCAGTAGGAGAGCTTCTCTTGCGCTTGGGTGATTGGCGCGCTAGATTCTATGCTCTTTCTTAAGCCCTCTAGTGATAAAAACCCTAGATAATCCGCGCCTATGAAGCTCTGCACTTCTTTTAAACTATGGCTTGCGCAAATTAGCTGCTCCTTCTCTGGCGTATCCACACCATAGTAGCAAGGAGCGATCGTAGGCGGAGCAGAGACTAGCAAGTAGATTTTACGAGCACCTGCTTGGCGCAGGATTTTAATAATCTGCTTACTTGTAGTCCCTCTCACCACAGAGTCATCGATGACAATAATATCTTTGTCTTTAATAAGCCCTGCTATGGGATTAAGCTTAAGCTTGACTTTTAGCTCTCTTGCTTGCTGCGTTGGCTCGATAAATGTCCGCCCGACATAGTGATTGCGGATAATGCCTAGCTCAAAGTCTATGCCACTCTCTTTCGCATAGCCTAGAGCTGCCGCCACACCAGAGTCTGGCACAGGGATCACCATATCAGCCTTTAGTGTATGCTCTCTTGCTAGCTGCTTGCCTAGATTTTTACGCACTTCATAGACATTGCGCGAGAATACCACGCTATCAGGGCGCGAGAAATACACATACTCAAACACGCAAGGAAAGGGCGTGGGAGCTTTGTAGCGGTAGGATTTGTAGGTGGGATTTGTGGCTTGCTTGTCAAAGACTAGCATTTCTCCGGGCTCCACATCGCGCACAAACCGCGCCCCCACTAGATCAAAAGCACTTGTCTCGCTTGCCACAATGTAGCCCTGCGTGCCATCGTCATTTTCGATTATGCCTAGGCTTAAAGGGCGCAAGCCATAAGGATCGCGTATGGCAAACATCTTGGTGCGAGAGAGAATCACTAGGGCAAATGCGCCATCGATTTGACAGATGGATTCTATAATGCGCTCACTTAGCGTGGATTTTTGGGATTTGGCGATTAGGTGGATTAGCACTTCTGTATCAAGGTAGCTTTGGAAGATTGAGCCTTCTTTGGTGAGTGATTCTCGTATGGTGTTGGCGTTGGTGAGATTGCCATTGTGGGCGATAGCGATTTCGCCAAGGGAATAGCGCGCAAAAATAGGCTGACACTCATTGATACTCTCTTCGCCTGCGGTGGAGTAGCGATTATGCCCGATAGCGGAGAATCCCACGAGATTTGCCAAAATCTCTGGCTCAAAGACTTGGGTTACAAGCCCATTTTTCTTATAGATTGCGATTTTTTGGGTGTTGCTAGTGGCGATGCCGCTGGCTTCTTGCCCTCTGTGCTGCATAGCAAAGAGTCCATAGTAGGCTAGGACATTGGCATTTGGCGCGTTATACACGCCCACGACCGCGCATTTCTCACGCCAAAGAGACTGCGCTTGGCTGGATTCTAGGGCTTTTGGCTTGGTGCTGCAAGTGGAGGATTCTATGGGGGTATATGTGGAGCTAGGCATAGTATGTATCCTTAGATTCTATAATATGGCAATGATTTGCTTGCGGAATTATAAGGGAAATTATCCAAGTGTGGCTTAAAGTATGGGACTCTAGGAATCTGCTAGCTAGATTCTAGCTTTAAAGTGGCTTATGTGGCTAGGCTGTTATATCTGGGATAGGCAGTGGGCAGGAGCTCTCAATAATGCAGCCTTCAATAGTAAAGCTATTGACCCCATCGCTATGTGTGTAAGTGATATTGAAATTTTGCGCATCAAGGGTGTTTTTGATGATATACATTCCAAGTCCAAAGCCCTGCGAGCTAGGCTTGGTAGAGTCCTTAAAGTAGGGTTTGCAATAATCTTCAAAGGGCATTGTAAGCGGCGCGCCATAATTAGAAATGATAAGATTGCGCCCATCAGATTCTAGGGAAACTCTACCATCTGTGCTGTATTTAATGGCATTATCAATTAAGTTTTTCACCGACATTGCAAAGAGCTCAAAATCTGCCTTTATCAAATCATTGGGGCAGTGGTTAGCAATGGGGCTAGATTCTAGCTTATCAATTAGGAGCATTTTCTCTATGTGAGCGATAAGCTCTTGCACGATAAATTCACTTTTTTGTAGGTTGTAGTTATGTGAGGAGAGCTGCTCGATTTTGGCAAACTCATCAATTAAGAAATTAAGCCGATCAAATGCCGAGATTAGCCGCTGCTTATGCGTGGGGTTCTCAACCATTTCTGCTGTGATTCTGCCCTTGGTGATGGGGGTTTTTAACTCGTGCATAATAGAGCGCAAAAAGAGTGTGCGCGAGTTATTAAGCGCATTGATACGATTGATCGCCTTATGAAACTCACTTGCAAGCTCACCTATCTCATCTTTTTGTGGGATTCTACAATCTACCCGCACATCGCCCTTGGCAAATTTCCTAATCTGCCTACGCAAATAAATCATCGGCAGGAGCGAGCGTATCACTAGCGCGAAAAGTAGGATCAAAATCACCGAGCCTATTAAAAGGATAAGGTAGTAATTGACATAAAGACCTCTCATAGAGTCCTTATACAAATACACTTCTCCATCGCTTACCACAAGGATAAACAAGTCATCTTGCACTTCCACAGAGCGCAAAAATATCCCCGGAGTATCGTAGGGAATGGGGATTGACTGGATAATGGCTTGACGCAAGCGATTATCGTTGATTTGTATGAAGCCCACTTCTTTAAGATAGTTTTGTATGGTCTCAAGGTTGTTTTCTTGGGAAATTATGCGGTTGAAGACAATGCTGATTTTCTCGTATTTTTCCTTTTCGTTTGTATTGTCATATCGCTCAACTTGGAATTTTAAGAAATAAAAAGAAAAGGCAAAAAAGCTCCCCATAGCAAACAAAAACAACATAGAAATTTTGAAAAATATGGAATGCTTCATTGTTGTTAGAGAGGGTGGTTTAGGAGATTAGAACTCAAGCTTATAGCCCACGCCCCGCACAGAGATGATATGCTTTGGCTTTTTGGGGTCATCTTCAATTTTTGCGCGCAATCGCCCAATGATCACATCAATGCTTTTATTGGAGCTCTCTGGGTTTATGGATTCAGATTCTATGGCGATTGCTTCTCGTGTGAAAACATTGCCCTTCTTGCTAATAAGTAGTGTCAAAATCTCGTATTCCGCGCGAGTAAGACTAAGCTTTTTATCGTGGAAGTAGATTTCTCGGCTATTTTTATCAATGCGGAAAGTCGGGCTTGCTTCTGCATCATCTTTTGGGGTTTGGCTTTTGTAGCGGCGCAGAAGCGACTGGATTCTAGCAAGAAGCTCCTTGGGGTCATAGGGCTTTGGCAGATAGTCATCAGCACCACTCTCAAGTGCGCGCACTTTATCATCGACATCGCTGCGAGCTGAAGAGATGATTATGGGGATATTTTTTTGCTTGGCTACGCGCTTGCACACTTCAAGTCCATCAAGATTAGGCAAAGTCAAATCAAGCAAAAGCAAGTCAAAATGCTTAGCATTGATCGCACTCATACCCGTATATGGCTCATCATAGCTTGTTACATTGATATCGTGCTTGGAGAGATATTCGCTCAAAATTTCTGCAAGCTCTACATCATCTTCTATCATTAAGATTTCTAGCATAGTGTTCCTTTGGATAGCTCTTGCGGTATCCTAGCAAAAATAGTTTAAATAATGGATTAAAGGATAAGGAGTAGAAAGGCTACTGCTGGAGGGGGTGCAGTAGCCTAAGTAGTGTAGCTTTGGAGGGGATAAGCTACACTACTGCCATAAAGGCAAAGCGGATTCTAGCGAAATTTGGTAAATATTACTAGAGCCCTGTAAGTGTCGCCACTAGTGCGACTTGCGCTTAAAGTCAAAAGTATGGAGAAACTTGCGTGCGCGCTCGGTAGCAGGATTGGTAAAAAACTCGCTCGGCGTGCTTTCTTGCACAATTTTACCAGAATCCAAAAACACAATCCTATCGCTCACAGCCTTTGCAAAGCCCATTTCGTGGGTTACAATCATCATCGTCATACCAGAATCTGCAAGCTCTAAAATCACATCAAGCACCTCTCTTACCATTTCTGGATCAAGCGAGGCGGTTACTTCATCAAAGAGCATAAGCTTTGGATTCATACAAAGAGCGCGCACGATTGCCACGCGCTGCTTCTGCCCTCCACTTAGGGCTTTGGGGTAGGCTTTTGATTTAGATTCTAGCCCTACACGCTTTAGCAAGCTATGGGCTTGCTCTAGCACTTCATCTCGCGCGCGTTTTTGGACTTTTAGCGGTCCTAGCATAATGTTTTCCTCCACATTTAAATGCGGGAATAGCTCGTAGTTTTGAAACACCATACCAATGTCTTGGCGCACCTTTGTAAAATCTGTGTGCTTGGTATTGATCTGCTTAGATTCTAGGTAGATCTCACCCTTTTGCGTAGATTCTAGCCCGTTAATGCAGCGCAAAAGGGTGGATTTGCCACAGCCACTAGGACCTAGAAGTGTCAGCACCGACCCCTTGTGCAGCTCTAGGCTAATATCATCTAGCACAAGATGATCGCCATAGAACTTATGCAAATGTGAGATTGTAAGCATTGCAGACATCACGCCCCTTTATACGCCATACGCCTAAGGCAAATCAAAAATCAGCACTTCATTGCTAGAATCTAAGCCTTTAAGATTGAAGCTAGATTCAGCACAGCACATCACGCCATCACTTGTTTCTATGACAAAGGGCTTGGTTTGGTTAGATTCTATCTCTAGTTTGCCACGCACCACTTGGATATACGCCTTGCGTCCATTTTCAAAGCTAAAAGTCTCATTTGCAATATCCCTATACAGCCACAAACGCATATCTTGATACACTTTTAGAGAATCTTGCTCGGCGTTTGGCGATAAAATAAGTATTTTATTTTTGCTCGTATCAAAAGCTTTTTGCTCATATCGCGGGGTGATACCTAGCTCATTTGGCATAATCCAAATTTGATAAAAATGCAATGGCTCACTCAAAAGATTAAATTCCGAATGCGTAATGCCACTTCCCGCGCTCATTATTTGAAACTCCCCACTTGGCACTCGCTCTTCATTCCCCATACTATCCTTATGTGCGATTGTCCCGCTTAGCACATAGGTGAGAATCTCCATATCCTTATGCGAATGCGTCCCAAAGCCTTGACTTGGCTCCACTCTATCTTCATTAATCACACGCAATGCGCTAAAACCCATAAACCTTTCATCATAATACCCTGCAAAAGAAAAGCTATGGTAGGTATCAAGCCAGCCGTGATTAAAATGCCCTCGCTCATTTGCCTTGCGTAGTGTTAGCATACTCTCTCCTTTGTGGTTATTTTATGCACTCTAGGATCTCTTTAGCTCTATTTTGCGCTCGCAATGCTCAATGGTATTAAGCCTGTGAGCGATGACTAGCAGAGTCTTATCCTGCGCTACACCATAAATCTCTTCCATAATTCTAGCTTCTGTTTTGGAGTCTAGCGCACTTGTCGCTTCATCTAGGACTAAGATTTCTGGGTCATCATAAATCGCGCGCGCAATGCCTATGCGCTGCTTCTGCCCCCCACTTAGCAAAATCCCACCCTCGCCCACGCGCGTATCAATGCCATCGTGCTCACATAAAAAGTCATAAATATTTGCTTTTTTGCACGCTTGAATCACTCTGCGCTCATCAAGCTCGCTACCAAAGGCTACATTCTCCGCGACACTTCCGTCAAAGAGATAAATTGTCTGTGGGATATAGCCTATTTTCTTGCGCCAGCTGCGGAGATTGTGGTTATCGATTTTTACTCCATCGATTAGAATCTCGCCCTTTTGGGGCTTATAGATACCAATAATCAAATCCACCAAAGTGCTTTTGCCCGCGCCACTCTCCCCACAAAATGCTACCTTTTCTCCCTTGTTGATTATGAGATTAAAGTCTTTAATAATGGGCTTATTAGGCTGGTAGCCAAACTCAATACCGCGCAGCTCAATACTCCTTGCAAAATGACAAGGTGCATTATCTTCATAGTCTGTATGATAGAGCAAATCCTCATAGACCTGCTGCACAGCTATACCATAAAACCCCATCATATTGTAGTTTTGCAAAATCTTTGTTACCGCAGGTAGAATCCTATATAACGCAAGTGCATACATAGAAATGATCGGCAACACCGCCGCAGCAGAATCATAACGCACTAAAATATACACCACACTAGCAATAAGCACGCTAAATCCTATCGTCTCTAAAATGAGCTTAGGTGTAGGTAGAAGGGTTTGCGCGAGAATCTCTGCACCAATGCGCGTGTGGCTAGCACTCTCAAACTCTTTTTGCACATCTTCTTGATTGCCCTTGAGCTTGATGATCTTAAAATTCCCAAAAGTTTTAGAAATAATCTCGTGGAAGCGCATATCCATAGCGTTGCGTATCGTGCCCATTTTTTTAATCTTGCCGCCGATAAATCGCGTAATAAGCAGCACCTGCACACCTAGAATCACACTTAGCACCAATGTCATCTTCCAGCTAGTTAGCAGCAGTAGCCCATACATCAGCACGATCGTAAAAATCTCAGCAAACATCTGCAGCCAATACTGCACATAAAAAGACGCCTTAAGCGCGGAATCTGTAATAGAGTGGCGAATGGTATCGGTCTTTTTGCGCGTGAAATCAGCATAGTTTAAATCCACTGCCTTGCAAAAGAGCCGATAGGCGAAGAAATGGTATTTGCGGAATGCGAAGCGATTTAGCGCGTAATTATACGCCACGCCATACACAATTCTAAATAGATAGAATGCGATCAAAATCACGCTGAAAAACACCATAAACTGCAGCGATGAGCTACACTCTAAAAGCTCATAAATCTGCTTTGTAATATCTTGAGCGAAGATTAAGTCAGGATTGGAGGCAAAAGTAATATAGGGCATAATAATACTAATGCTAATAGTCTCCATCACGGAGAAAAATATCGTAGCGATAAAAAGACAAAGCAAGATAACTTTATCGCGCCTTGTGAGCATAGCGCGAAGCATAGAGACATAGCTCATTGGGATTCTTTACTTGGGCTATCTAAAGCCACTTGCGCGCTAGCGGCTTTAGAGACACTTGCTTGGCAAGCGCGCATAATCGCGCCACGCACGCCGCTAGATTCTAGCACGGCTAGCCCTTCAATGGTCGTCCCTCCCGGTGTGGTTACCATATCAATAATCTCTTGAGGGGTGCGATTTTCAAGATACATTAGCGAGCCAACGCCTTGGAGAGTCTGTGCCACAAGCTTAAAAGAATCCTCCCTTTTCAGCCCTGCGCGCACCCCAGAATCCACCAACGCTTGGGCGATAAGCGCGAGAAACGCAGGCGAGCTACCGCTTGTAGCGATGCTAGCATCAATGAGCTTCTCATCTTCTACAAACACCACGCTGCCAAAACTCTCGCAAATCTCTTGCGCTTGCTTCATATCGGCATTGACACAAAAAGCCGCAGTCGCACTATCTAGCTGGCTAGCAGCGACATTTGGCATAAGGCGGATATATGCTTGCGCGCTTATGTGGCTTTGTAATGTAGCGACACTCACGCCAGCAAGCACACTATACACAGCTTTAGCCCGTCCAACATAGTGAAAACTACTTAGCCCATAGGGCTTCACACACAAAAACACGATTTTATCTTGGATATCGATAGAGAGAGCGTTACTCTGTGTGGATTCTAGAGTATTATGGCTGCTATCGCACTGACTACTAGAGTTAGATTCTAGTGCGATGGCTGTGGCATTCTTTAGCGCAAACTCATTGATAAGCATTTGGGCTTTTGATACATCTCTGCCACACATCTCTAAGTGGTATTTGCCTATACAGCTCAAACCATAAGTAATAGCCCTTGCCATAGCACCATAGCCCACTATAATAATAGTTTGCATAATGGTATCTTGCGCGGGGGTTACTTGCTGTGCTGGATCTGTAGGCGATTGCATATGTGTCATTACTCTTGCTTATGGTGGTTTTGTAACGCTTGTTTAAGCTCATAAAAACTCTCGTCAAAATAATACACATTCTTTGCGCCCATCTCCACAAGATAAGAGCCATACACAGAGACTGTATAGCCACTATAACAATGAAGTAAGTATGCTGCCTGCGGGTGGGCTAAAATCTCTTGTGATAAGCTAGCAAAGTCTTGCATAGGAAAATTCCTAGCATTGTCTATATGATCTACAGCATAATCGTTAGACTCTCGTATATCAATGATCTGTATATCTGGGGTATTTTCTAACAATGCTATAACATTTGCAGAGCAGACGGGCTCTGCACTACTTGGGTGAATAGGAGAGTAATTCACGCCGCTACCTGTATAGGCACTATGCCATTCCTAGTCTCTTTAATACACACCACCATCAAAAGCAAAGGTGCATACCTCCAGTGCCTACTCAACAAACTCGATAAAAGCCATCTGCGAAGCATCGCCTCTTCTTGTCCGCGTTCTTTGTATGCGAGTGTATCCACCTTTGCGTTCTTTATACTTTGGAGCAATTTCGGCTACTAGCTTCTTTGTCGCACCTTTATTTTGCAAATATGCAAATACCAAACGATGTGCATTAAAATCGCCAACCCTAGCAGTCGTAACAAGACGCTCTATATAAGTTTGCAATTCTTTTGCCTTAAAGACACTAGTCTCTATCTTGCCATTATCAATCAACGCAATAGCAAGATTCTTCAATAGTGCTTTTCTGTGTGAGCTTGTTCTGCCAAGCTTTCTATATCCGTGTCTATGTCTCATTTATACTCCTTAGCTACGATAGGTTACTTTGATCGACCAATTTTTTTATTAAAAGCTTCAAGCACTTCTGTGCTCAAAGATGTCCCTATGGGATAGCCAAATGAGCTTAATTTCTCAGCAATCTCATCAAAAGATTTCTTACCCATATTTTTAATATTCTTCAAATCATTTTCGCTCATCATCACAAGCTCACCAATATATTGAATACCAATTTTATCTAGGCAATGAAAGCAGCGCGTGCTAAGATTGAGTGTATCAATTTTGACAAGAAGATTCTTTATATCCACAACATCTTCCGCAGCATTTCCAGAATCTGGGCTCAAAACCGCTACATCTTCCCCAAATATATTAAGCTGAGTTTGTGCTACAGCCACAGCATTCTTAAAAGCATCAATCGGTGCAACCTGCCCATTTGTCTCTATCTCAAACACAATCTTTTCAAAATTAGGATTATCTTCCACAAGCACATCTTCAATCCTATATACAGCTTCCTTTACAGGGCTAAAAAATGCATCAAGAGGTATAAGCCCAACCTCCCCTGTGAAATCCTTATCTTTTCTTACTAACTCGCTAGGCATAAAGTCAATGGAACGCTTAATGACAAGAGAAAAGCTAAATTTCGCATCCTCGTTAATTGTAGCAAGATAGGCATCTTTATTGACCACATCCACTTCATCATTTACCAAATTTGCACCACGAAGCTCCATAGGACCGGTAAATTCATAATTAACACGAATTGTGTCCTTAACTTCTGGACCCTTTCCTGCAAAATAGATACTCTTAAGATTAACGATAAAAGGAGTAACATCTTCTGTAATACCACGCACAGAATCAAACTCGTGAGCCACGCCATCAATATGCAACATAACAGGTGCATAACCGGGCGTGCAAGAATAAAGCAAGCGTCTCAAAGGATGTGCAAATGTAATGGCACTTCTAGGCTCAAATGGCCACACACTCACGCGAATGCGATTTTCACCAATATCCTCTATCTTAATCTCATTAGGAATGTAAGGAATAGTTCTAAAAATATCCATAAATCACCTGCCTAATCTATTATTTAGAATACAATTCAACTATCAAGCGTTCTTCAATAGGAATAACAACTTCTTCTCGCTGTGGGTAGCGTGTAAAAATACCGAATCGCTTATCTTTATCTATATCCACCCAAGGCACAATCCCAACCTGCGCCGTAAGATCAAGCGCAGCAGACACTTGTGGATTATTTTTAGTCTTTTCTACCACTTCGATCTTTTGACCCGGCTTCACAAAATAAGATGGAATATCAAGCCTCTTGCCATCAACTAAAATATGCCCGTGTGTAACAAGCTGCCTAGCAAAGCGTCTAGTAGTAGCAAACCCCATACGATACACAACATTGTCGAGCCGACACTCAATCAGTCTAATCAAATTCTCCCCCGTGTTACCCTCTTGCCTATTTGCTTCAACAAAGATGGAGCGAAATTGCTTCTCGGAGACACCATACATCACCTTAGCCTTTTGCTTCTCTCGCAATTGTAAGCCATATTCAGAAATCTTCCCTCGTCTTTGTCCGTGCTGACCAGGTGCATATGGTCGCTTTTCAAGCGCACTCTTGCCAGCCAACCTTCTTTCACCCTTCAATGCAAGTGAAACACCAAATCTTCGCTCTAATTTTTCAACAGGTCCTCTATATCGTGCCATTATTATCCCCTTACACTCTTCTTCTTTTTGGCGGTCTGCAACCATTGTGTGGCAATGGCGTTATATCCTTTAGCCATAATACTTTAATGCCTTCAACAGCACCTACGCTCTTGATAGCAGTTTCTCTACCGCTTCCCGGTCCTTGCACTTTAATACCAACTTCTTTAATCCCATGTTCTTTGGCTTTTGCTAAAGCACTCTCAACCGCCTGCTGTGCGGCGTATGGGGTAGATTTCTTACTTCCCTTGAAGCCCAATCCACCAGCAGTAGCCCAGCATAGCACATTGCCCATCTCATCTGTAACAGTTACATTCGTATTATTGAAAGTAGCTGATATACACACTATTCCTCGCGCGATATTTTTCTTAACAACGCGTTTTTTTGTCGTATTCTTAGCCATTATATCTCCTTAAGATCCTATCAGCTTTTAGAGCCAACTGTTTTACGCTTTCCTTTTCTTGTGCGCGCATTGTTTTTAGTTGTCTGCCCACGAACAGGAAGCCCCTTTCTATGCCTTAGACCACGATAGCTACCAAGATCCATAAGAGCCTTTATATCCATCTGCACTTTTTTACGCAAATCACCCTCAACAACATAGCTTTCTTGAATTTTCTTAGCAATAACAGATACTTCATCTTCGCTGAGATCATTAACTCGCTTGTCAAAAGAAATATTTACAGCTCTAAGAATATCTCTCGAACTCTTAAGCCCAATACCATAAATATATGTGAGCGCATACTCAACTCTTTTCTTTTTAGGCAAATCTACACCAGCAATTCTCGCCATTGTTTATCCTTGTCTCTGTTTATGTTTGGGGGTGGCGCAGATCACTCGCACAACACCCCTACGCTTGATAATCTTACATTTATCGCACATCTTCTTGACCGACGGTCGCACTTTCATACGAACTCCTTATAAATTAATGACATCTAGGACATCGCTTAAAGCAATAGCTCTGTCATTTCCAAAACTAAAAACGCGGATTATAGCCGACATTAGTTTAAAGCAGGCTTATTTATAGCGATATGTGATCCTACCTTTATCTAGGCTGTAGGGGGTTAATTCTAGCTTTACCCTATCGCCCGGTAGAATCTTAATATAATGCATTCTCATCTTTCCGGCAATATGGCACAGAACAATATGTCCGTTATCCAACTCGACTCGAAAAGTCGCATTTGGCAGAGACTCAATCACCTTACCATCTATTTCTATTACATCATCTTTCGCCAATCTTACTCCTTTAGCTGTGGGTTAAAATTCTCGCTCTACCATCAATCATAGCAATCGTATGCTCATAATGGCTACCATTTTGCATATCCTTAGCGACAACAGACCATTTGTCTTCCAAAATCACTGGCACTCCATCACTCTGGCATACCATAGGCTCAATACAAAACACCATACCATCTTTAATTTTTGGTCCCTGCCTTGGGTTGGGTGATTCCAAGTAGTTTGGTATCTCTGGCTCTTCGTGCGGTTTCCTACCTATTCCGTGCCCGCAAAATCCCTGTAAAGGAATAAAACCTCTTTGCGTAATTGCCTGTTCTAAAAACAAACTTAACTCTTTAAAATGCATACCAGAGCAACAAAAATCAATAGCTTCATATAACACATCTTTCGCACAAGCGATCAATTGCTCATCTTTAAGGCTTATTTTCCCAATACCAATAGTAACAGCACCATCACCAAACCACCCCCCACACTCAACACCCAAATCAACTCCTAAAATATCACCATCTTGCAGCCTATAATCACTGGGGATACCGTGAATAATCACGGAATTAAGAGATAAGCAAGTAGCATTTGGGAATCCATAAAGCCCCTTAAAAGCTGGACGAGCACACTGAGATACAATATAATCCTCAGCAATCCTATCGAGCTCATAAAGGCTAATTCCAGGCAGAGCATTCTCCACCACAAGTGCCAGTGTTTTTGCCACAATTGTCGATGACTTCTCTAAACCAGCAAGGTCTCGCTTACTACGAATTGCTATCGCCACAACACTACTCCGCGACCATTCACAATTCTAGAATCCAACCGCACTCAATGTCTTGTATTTATTCATATAGACTTGTGCTTCAATCTTACGCATTGTATCAATGGCAACCTGCACGACAATAAGCACAGCAGTCCCACCAAAATAGAAAGGCACGCCCAAAAGCTTCACTAATGCCCAAGGAAGGGTGGATACAATCGCCAAATACAATGAGCCCCACAAGGTCAAATTATTTGCGACAAAATTCAAAAATGATGAAGTCCCCTCACCCGGACGCATTCCAGGTATATATCCACCTTGGCGCTTCAGGTTATCTGCAATATCCTTAGCATTAAACACAATCGAAGAATAAAAATAAGCAAAAAACACGACAAACACAAACATTAAAATGTGGTGCAAATAATGGCTAGGGCTTAAAATATCTGCGACAAGCTGTAAATATTGATTGCTTGAAGCTTGCAAAATCGTGGATGGAAACACAAGCAATGCAGAAGCAAAAATAGGCGGTATCACTCCACTTAAATTCAGCTTAATGGGAATATAGTTCATAATGCGCTTATTTTGATTCTGCATTACCACTTTACGTGCATAAGAAATAGGGATTCGCCTTTCAGCCAGCTCAATATACACAATACAGCAAATTGTAGCGACAATGATAATGCCAATCACAACAAGACTTAGGATACTAATTTCTCCAGTATTAACAAGCTTGAAAGTCGATCCAACTGCACTTGGTATCCCAGACACAATACCACCAAAGATAATAAGGCTTATGCCATTACCTACGCCCCTCTGTGTAATCTGCTCGCCAATCCACACAAGAAGCATTGTCCCAGCAAGCATAGCAAACACAGAAATAAGCAAAAACTCTTTCATATCAATCAAAATTGCACCATTAGGACCGCCGCCGATACTACGCAACCCAAACGACACACTAATAGCCTGAATAATTGTAATAAAAATCGTAACATAGCGAATGATTTGCATATATCTCTGCATACCATCGCGCTCTTTTTTCATTTTTGCAAGTGGAGCAAAAGTGGCTGCCAAAAGCTCCATAATAATGGAAGCTGTGATGTAGGGCATAATGCCAAGCGTAATAATACTTATACGCTCCACAGCTCCACCACTAAACATATTGAAAAGCCCCAAGGCATTGCTACTGCTCATACGGAAGAAATCTTTAATGACCGCCGCATCGACCCCGGGTATTGGAACATATGCAAGCACACGATAAGCAAATAAAAAAGCTAGCGTGATAAGAATCTTATTAACAATCGCTTTATTCATACGAGACTCTTGTCCTATTTTCGCTGCCCACTCACAGCTACCCTAGTATCTCTCACTTTATCTGCAAGTGCAGATGCACCAGCACCTATAAGCTTAACGAGAACTTTCTGTCGCGCCAATGATGCAGATTGAGCAACCTTAGCACAACTAGGAAGCTTATGAACACCATCTATACTCTCTATGGTAATCTCACTAAGACCAACTACGGCTTTGATTCTATCGACATTGATAATATAAGGTTTGTGGATTCTAGTTGTGAAGCCGACTTTTGGCAGACGACGCTGAAGTGGCTGCTGCCCACCTTCAAACCCTCTCTTAGCTGTGTAGCCTGTGCGAGCCGTCTGCCCCTTGCCACCTCGAGTAGATGTCTTACCCATACCACTACCTTGACCACGACCCACTCTCTTAATATCCTTTACGCTTCCCTTAGCTGGTTTAATTATATGTAAAGAAGCCATACAATACCCCCTTATGCTTTAATCTGTGCTAGAGCATCAAAAGTAGCCCTAACTACATTGTAAGGATTACTAGAGCCCAAAGATTTTGTCAAAATATCCTTAATTCCAGCAAGCTCTATCACAGGTCTAGCTGACCCACCTGCTATAACACCCGTCCCTTCGCTGGCAGGTTTGAGCAAAATACGACTTGCATTATATTTATACTCGATATCGTGGGCTATCGTTGTGCCTTTGATATTAACCTTGATAACATTCTTAAATGCATCATCGACAGCCTTTTTAATAGCATCTGGAACTTCTTTCGCCTTACCCAAGCCAAATCCAACCATACCATTACGATTGCCCACGACAACAAGTGCATTAAAACGAAACCTTCGCCCACCTTTAACTACCTTTGTTACACGACCAATATTTACAACAACTTCACTAAATTCTTCTCTATCGATTTTCATAACATCTTCCTTAATTTTATAGTGCTATACCTTGCTCTCGCAAAGAATCTGCAAAGACGCGAACAACACCGTGAAACAAATACCCATTACGATCAAATACCGCCTCATTGATCCCCTTACTCTTTAGCTCTTGCGCAAATACTGCAGCAATCTGCTTAGCCTGATCTTTATTGTTGCCAAGCTTAAGCTTTCTCCCATCAACGGCTGCAAGAGTTATCTGCCTAACATCATCGATCGCCTGAGCATACAAATACTTATTTGATCGAAAAATACTAATTCTAGGGCGAGAATCCACGCCACTCACCTTATCTCTAATGCGAGCTTTTCTCTTAAGGCGCAAGCTCTTTTTCAATTCCAAAACTTTACTAGTCATATCAGCCCCTTAGTTATTTTTTCGCCGTCTTACCAGCTTTTCTAATAATGATCTCATCAGCATACTTTATCCCTTTACCCTTATAAGGCTCAGGGGGTCTAAACTCCCGTATCTCAGCTGCAATTTGCCCAATCTGCTGCTTATCGCTACCCTTGATAGTAAGCTGATTCTTATCAAGTGTCATCTCTACTCCAGCGGGTATGGGATATTTGATCGGATGAGAGAATCCAAGAGCAAGCTCAAGCATATTACCTGATACAGCAGCCTTGTAACCGACCCCGTTAATTTCAAGAGTTTTTGCAAACCCCTGAGTCAATCCAACAACTATATTATTTGCCAAAGCTCGATAAGTCCCCCAAAAAGCTCTAGACTGCGGAGCAGAATCCAATGCAGAAAAAACAAGTTCCCTATCCTTTAACTCTACCTTAACTCTGCCGTATGTTTCAAGCTCCTTTGTAGCTTTCGCCCCTTTAAATGTGATCTTACTGCCCTCTACATTCACTTGCACAGAATCTGGAATACCAACAGGTCTTTTACCAACTCTTGACATAATATTCTCCTACTACCAAATACTACACAAAGCTTCACCGCCGACATTTGCTCTATATGCTTCGTCGTTGGATATCACTCCCTTACTAGTGCTTACAACTATAGTCCCATATCCATTCTTAAATCGCTTTAGCTCACTGCGAGCCTTATATACCCTGCGACCAGGCTTGCTGATACGCTTGACCTCGTTAATCACAGATTTGCCACGCTCATCATAAGCAAGCTGCACAAGAATCGACTGCTTACCATCTTTCTCTGTTACATTATATTCCTTAACAAAACCCTTATCCTTAAATACCTCCAAAATCGATACAACGATCTTGGCATAATATAATGTCGTAGATTCTAGCCTTCTCATAGAAGCATTACGAATCCTTGTCAAAGAATCTGCAATAATATCATTCACCATTATTTACTCCTTTCTACCAGCTAGCTTTGCGCAACCCTGGGATTAAGCCTTCATTTCCCATTTTTCGCAAACAAACTCGACAAAGTCCAAAATCCCTATAAACAGAATGTGGTCTTCCACATACCTTGCATCGAGTATATGCCCTTGCACTAAACTTCGCTTTCCTATTGGTTTTTGCAATCATTGATTTTTTTGCCATACTATCTCCCTTTTGCAAATGGCATACCAAATAACTCTAAGAGCTTAAATGCCTCTTTATCATCTTGTGTCGAAGTAACAATCGTAATATTCATACCATGCGTTACCATAATATCATCATAAACAACTTCCGGGAACATTAATTGCTCATTCAAGCCAAAGCTATAGTTCCCTCTTCCATCAAACCCATTCCTAGGCACACCCCTAAAGTCCTTAACCCTAGGTAAAGAGATCACAATAAGTTTTTCTAAAAAGTTATACATCTGCTTGCCGCGCAAAGTTACCTTTACACCGATAGGCATACCTTCACGCATTTTAAAGCCAGCGACAGATTTTTTCGCCTTGGTAATAATGGCTTTTTGTCCTGCAATAAGCGAAATAGTGTCAGCTATATTTTGCATAATCTTAGAATCCTTAGCATAATCACCAGCCCCCACACTAATAACTATCTTCTCCAATTTTGGAAGAAGCATAGGGTTTTGTATATTGAGCTCGTTCTTAAGCTGTCCTTTTATCTCATCATTATACTTTTTCTTCAATGCAAACATAACCTACTCCCCATCTTTCTTAACATTAGAAATATGTATGGATTTTTCCTTAGTAACAAACCCACCTTTAGGGTTGTCATCAGTAGGTTTTACCGCCTTCTTTACCAGAGCACAACCCTCGACAACTACCAATGACTTCTTGGGAAACACAGCCAGCACTTTCCCTACCTTGCCCTTATCATCTCCAGCGATAACTCTAACCATATCGCCTTTTTTTATCTTACACTTTACCACTATAACACCTCCGGAGCTAACGATACTATCTTCATAAAATTAGCATATCGCACTTCTCTACTTACTGGACCAAAAATTCTCGTCCCTATCGGCTCTTTCTTGGCATCAAGAATCACTGCCGCATTATCATCAAATCGAACAAGCGAGCCATTAGCCCTGTGGATCTCCTTTTTTGTCCTAACAACAACAGCCTTGACAACCTGAGCTTTCTTGACTTTACCATTAGGGATCGCTTTTTTAACAGATGCCACAATAACATCACCAACACTTGCATAACGCTTATGGCTACCACCAAGCACCTTAATACACATAATTTCCTTCGCACCGCTGTTATCTGCTACATTTAAGCGCGTAAAACTCTGTATCATACTACACTCCTACTGATACAATCTCTTTGAGACTAAACGATTTGGTTTTAGAAATAGGTCTGCACTCTATCGCTATGATTTCATCACCAACCTTAACTTGATTCTTCTCGTCGTGTATTGTGTATTTCTTAAAGCGTTTAACGATTTTGCGATATTTTGGATGAACGACTTTGCGCTCTACCAAAACCACTGCACTCTTATCCGCTCGAGAAACAACTCTACCCTGTATCACTCTTTTATGTGGCATCTGGCTCATTTGTTATCCTTTTTTGCTGATATTGCAGTATTGATTCTAGCAATATCCTTTCTCACTATTGCAATTTGACTAGGATTGGTCAGTTGCATCGTTTTAAGCTTTAAACGTAATTCAAAAAGCTCGGACTTTTTATCTTTAAGAATCTTATGAAGCTCCGCCAAATCTTTATCTTTCAAATCAATAAATTTCATTTTCACTCTCGCTAGTTATGATTTTTGTTTTAAAAGGAAGCTTGCTCTGCGCTAAAGCCAAAGCATCTCGAGCCATACTCTCTTCAACACCAGTAATTTCATAAATAATTCTACCGGGCTGGATATTCATCACCCATTTTTCTACTGCGCCTTTCCCCTTACCCATTCTCACCTCAAGCGGCTTTGCTGTCAATGGCTTATCAGGAAACACGCGTATCCACACCTTACCAGATCTCTTAATATGTCTAGTAAGAGCTATTCTTGCAGCCTCTATTTGGCGAGAATCTATCCTGCCTAGCTCAAGAGCCTTAATGCCTATATTACCATAAGCCAAAGATGAGCCGCGTATAGACTTACCACGATTACGACCCTTCATTTGCTTTCTATATTTCGTCTTTTTGGGCATTAACATAATTTATTGTCCCCCTCTTCTGGATTTTGATCGCGACCCTCTTAATTCTTCTTCGCCATCTTCGCGTTTATCTGGCTGAATACCCTTTTGCAGAATCTCACCCTTAAAGATCCATACCTTAACTCCAATAATTCCATAAGTAGTAAAAGCTTCAGCGAAACCATAGTCAATTTTAGCGCGCAGAGTATGAAGCGGCACCCTACCTTCCATATACCACTCTGTTCGCGCCATTTCAGCTCCAGCCAAGCGTCCAGACACCTTAATCTTCACGCCTCTCGCGCCAGATTTCATAGCAGCTTGCATAACCTTTTTCATAGCGCGCCTAAATGCTACACGCTTCTCAAGTTGCATGGCGACATTTTCTGCAGCCAGCTGTGCATTAGCTTGCGGACGCTTGACTTCCTTGATATTGATTGAGACATCTTTTTTAATGAGTTTTCTCAATGCCTCTCTTTTGTTTTCAATATCAGCACCTTTTTTACCTATGATGAGTCCGGGGCGTGCTGCCACCACAGTTATGCGGATCTTTGCTGCTGCTCTCTCTATAATAATCTCGCTAATGCCCGCGTAATACAGCTCCTTCTTGAGAAATTTCCTAATAATGTGATCTTCAAGAATATTATCAGGAGCAGTTTGAACATTAGGAAACCAGCGAGATGTCCAATTCCTATTGATACCTAGTCTAAGTCCTATTGGATTAACTTTTTGTCCCATTGTTATTTATCCTTAGTTTCTGATTTTTTTGCTTTAGATTCTGGCTGAGCCTTCGCTTTAGAGACCGACACTCTAGCTTGCTTTGCTCCACCCTTGCGCACTTCCCCTTTATTTTTCACATCATCACCAGCAATAGATGTGCTAGAAGCAGTTTTAGCAGACTTTTTCGCTTGCAAAGAACTGACCTCGCTTTGAGACAATACTTCTACAAGGATGTGCGAAGTAGGTTTGCGTATAGGAGTAGCACGCCCCCTAGCCCTAGGCATAAACCTTCTTAGCACAGGACCTGCATCAACACGACAGGAATATACGATGGCATTTTTCGGTTCATATCCACCATTTGCCACGGCTGAAGCAATTGTTTTGGCAATCAGTTTAGCAGCCTTATTTGGAGTAAATTCCAAGCTAGCAAGCGCAAGCTCAACATTCATACCCTGCACTTCTCTCGCCACTAAGCGAGCTTTCGTTGGAGATAATCTAACAAAACGCAACAAAGCTTTACTCATAGCATACCCCTACTTTCCAATCTTTTTTTGAACACTACCCTTGTGTCCCTTAAAAGTTCGCGTAGGAGCAAACTCACCTAACTTATATCCAACATGGTTTTCTGTCACATACACTGGAACAAATGCTCTCCCATTATGAACATTAAAAGTCAAGCCTATCATATCGGGCAAAATAGTGCTTCTTCGAGACCAAGTCTTGATGGGCTTACTATCCTTGGTTTCTTTAGATTTTGCCACTTTCTTCGCTAAATGCTCATCAATGAAAGGACCCTTTTTAATCGATCGTGCCATACTATATCCTTACCTTTTCTTTCTTGAGATAATTAACTTATCGCTCGCTTTTTTACGGCGAGTCTTATAGCCTTTAGCTGGTGTTCCCCACGGAGAAACAGGATGTCCGCTAGATCCAGTCTTACCTTCACCACCACCATGTGGGTGATCCACTGGGTTCATAGCACTACCACGCGTTTGAGGGCGGACTCCTAAATGACGATTTCTACCTGCTTTACCAATGGATATGTTAATAAAATCTTCATTCCCCACGACACCAATGGTCGCCATACATTCATCAAGAACATAGCGCATCTCTCCACTTGGCAAACGCAAGATCACATACTTGCCCTCCCGCCCCATAATCTGCGCACTTGATCCAGCACTTCTAGCAAGCTGTCCGCCAGCACCCGGATGCATCTCAATATTATGCACAACCGTTCCAATAGGGATATTTTTTAACTTCATTGCATATCCTGTCTTAATATCAAGCCCGGACTCCGCAGAAATTACCATATCTCCCACTTGCAATCCACTGGGCTGAAGTATATAGCGTTTATCACCATCGGGATACACAACTAAAGCTATGCGACAATTCCTATACGGATCATACTCAATCGCTGCCACACGCCCTTGGATACCAAACTTATTGCGCTTGAAGTCAATCACGCGATACAACTTCTTCGCACCACCCTCTTTATGACGACTTGTGATTCTGCCATTGTTATTTCTCCCAGCAGAAACAGGAAGCTTAATCAACAGCTTCCTTACACTAGGCTTTGCAGTAATGTCGCTTGAGCTAAGATTGCTCATAAACCTACGACTTGGGGTATATGGTTTATATGTCTTAATTGCCATACTCTACTCCTCTATGCTGTGAGCGAATCAATTTTCGCACCCTCTGGAATCTTCACATAAAACTTCTTGTAAGAGCTTCGCTGCCCATAAAATTTTTGACTTCCATTGCCGCCCCTCTTTATCGAGCGTTTAACTTTACCATCTTGGCGCAAGGAATTAATTTTCACTGGAACCACGCCAAAATACTCCCTGAAGACCTCTTTGAGTTGATTTTTTGTAACGCGTGTTGATGTTTGCACGACCAAAACCCCACTCTCTTGAAGCGATAACGACTTCTCTGTGTAGAGAATGGATTTAATATCTGTTATATCAGCCATTTACTTCCCCTTACTTCCAGATTCTAAAAATGCATCAAATACAGCCTTTTCAATCACAACTGCGTGGAAAACCGCCACAAGATAAGCATTCATCTCACTTGCTTCAATAAAATAGCAATCCTGTAAATTACGATATGCTAAAAATGTCTTCTCATCACGGATTGACTGAGAGACAAAAAGCACACTTCTCTCATTAAGAGCCTTAAACACAGCATACGCATCTTTTGTCTTCCCGCTTTCAACACTTAGAGAATCTACAACATAAAGCTTGCCTGCTTCTGCCTTTTGTTTAATGGCATACTCAAGGGCAAGCCGCTTTTGCTTCTTGTTAATCTTTAAGTCATAGTTACGATTATTACTTGGACCATGAGCCACCCCACCTCCAACAAAAACAGGTGAAGTGATACTACCAGCTCTGGCACGCCCGCCACCCTTTTGCGCCCAAGGCTTCTTACCACCTCCGCTCACTTCACCACGCTTTTTAGCCTTGGCATTGTTTGCGCGCAAAGATGCTAAATACGACTTGACATACAAGTAGAGATTATGCTCCTTGATACCCTTATAGCTTTCAGGCAAAGCAATCTCGCTTGTCTTTTTAAATGATTTATCCAACACTACTGCACTACTCATTTGTAACCCTTATTTAATGATAGTAATCTTGCCAAATGCGCCATTATGCCCAGCGACAGAACCCTTTAGCACGATAATGCCATTTTCCTTGTCAAAGGAAATGACCTGTGCCTGCACTGTTACTTTTTCATTCCCATAATGCCCTGCCATTTTTTTCCCGGGCTGGACACGACCTGGCCACTCTCTGTTTCCTATAGATCCAAGTCTCCTGTGGAATCTACTGCCGTGCGCAGCTGGACCACCTTGGAAATTCCATCTCTTCATAGCTCCGCTAAATCCGCGCCCTTTCGTATTAAACGACACTTTGAGACGCTGTGCATTCTCAAGAGAAGTCATATCAAGATCGCCAACCTCAGTATTTGCCACCGCTAAAGTAGCAAAGCGGTTATACTCCTTGCTGAGATTATACCTTTTTTGCTGTCCTGCAATGCTCTTATTCTGCGCTTTGCCCTTAGCATAAGCGACCAATGCTTGACCATTTTCCTTAATCTCGCATACTTTGGTGTTTAAAATTTTTAGGAGTGTAACAGGTGTGCTAACACTACCGATAGTCCTGCTCATTCCTATCTTTTGCGCTAAAAATTCCATCTCAAATCCTTATGTAATTTATACAAGCTATTTGCCCATCGAAGTTACTTCGACATCAACTTCTGGAGCCAAATCAAGCTTCATCAATCCCTCAACAGTATCCGGTGTCGCGGACATAATATCTATAATCCTAGTATGCACGCGGATTTCAAACTGCTCTCGAGAATCTTTATTTACATGCGGAGAGCGCAGCACGGTGTATTTCCTGCTTCTAGTAGGGAGTGGGATAGGACCGCATATCTCCGAGCCAGTGCGCTTCACAGCTTCCACAATAGAAGCAACCGATCTATCAAGAACCCGATGATCATAAGCCTTTAGCTTCAATCGAATTTTTTCCATAGATTTTCCTTAAGTCATTGAAAGATTTATCAAACTCTAAAACAAAGATTCTCTGGCTATCCTCTTAAAGAACCCACTGCCATAAATGCAATGTATGAAATTTGAAAGCGAGATTATAGATAAAAACCATAAAAATAGTCAAGCAATTTGCCTATTTCTAGGCACAAAAAGAAAAAAATATTTCCTTATAAAAAGGACACACCATAGAGTCGCGCAAGTGAGTTTAGTCTCCACAATGCAAGAAAATACAATGTGGCTTTGCCCACATTTAAGCAAAGCCTACAAATGCGCGCTTCGTCAAAACAAGTGCGCTTAGATAGAATCTACTGGCGCAAGAGCCCAGCTTCATAGAGAAATACAGAAGGCTCGTAGCTAATGTTTTTTATCTCATCTTTTTTTGCATAAGACAGGTAAAGAATCTCCTTTGCCCTTGTGATAGCGACATAAAACAACCTCCGCTCTTCTTCTATGCTTCCACCTTTGGCGATTAGTTTAAGATTAGGAAAACGCCCTTGCATTAGATCAATGATAAACACCATACCAAATTCTAGCCCTTTGCTTGCGTGGATCGTTAGGAGATTGACACCGCTTCCTTGTGTGTTTTCGCCGCTACTAAGCACCATAGCATTTAAAAATCGCCCTAGATTCTCATAATTCTTCGCAATATCTTGGAGCAAAATAATCTTGCGCACAATGGCATCTTTTGCCTGTGTCTTACGCTCTATATCAATGCTCCCGTCTTTATTTTTTGCACGCCTTGCACAAAGCAGCTCGATAATATGCTGATACAGCGGTGTTGCTGCAAGAGAGCTGATCAAATCATAAGGCTTGCTATGGTGGCTATGCTGATCCACTAGCGCGTAAAAATCGCTCAAAAACCGCGCCCCATCAAAGCTAAGCTTTGGGTGCGATAGAATCGGGTGCCCCACAAATCCACCTTGCACAACAGAGTCAAACTTCTTCACATCTTGCAATGCGAAAAAATCATCAAAAAGCCCAAGCTGGGCGTTTTTGGCTTTTTTCTCAAATGCGCGCTTACTAGAATCTGGCGTTAAAAGCCCTTTTCTTGCACTGCCATCACCCAATCGCAATAATCCTTCATAAATCTCCCTAGCGATAGAGTCCCCAATCCCAGCACCATAGCTTAAAGTATGGATATATGCCATCATATCCCTTGGGTTGTATAAAAGTGAGCATAGATCAAGCATTAGTGCCACTTCTTTAGCGTCAAAAAAGCTCACCCCACCCTTGCGCTTTGAAGGGATATTAAGCTCTCGCAGCAATGCCTCGCAGCCATCTGCAGAAGAATTGTTGCGGAAAATAATCGCAATATCATCAAGCGGATAATTAGCTGTAAGGATCTTTTGCGCTACGCCTTGATACTGCTCAAACAATCCATTATAAATGAGCAATTTTGGTGCAATAGGCTCTTGCAAGTTGATGACTTCAAGCTCTTTAGGATAAATGCGCTCATTTTTCTCTATCACGCGATTAGCCAGATCAAGGATATAGCGCGTAGAGCGATAATTCTTGCTTAAGGTAAAGACACGAGAATCTACATAAGTCTCCCTAAAACTTGAAATAATCGAAATATCCGCACCATTAAAGGCATAAATACTTTGATCATAATCCCCTACACAAAAGAGACTTTTAGGATTTAGCGCGTGGATTACATAGTTTTGCAAAGGGTTGGTATCTTGGTATTCATCGCATAAGATCTCTTTATAAGGGCACTCTATCTCGCGCATTTCTTTGGCATACTCTAGGAGTAAGTCATTGTAGTCCATATAGTTATGTGATTTTTTTAACGCGCGATACTCTGCAAAAATCCCTTCATAAATATCAATATATGCACTATGATCACCTGTGCGTGCGCCAAGCCATTCTTCAAAGCTCTCATTATTGCGCGAGTTGAGAAAAAGAGAGTAAATATCAAAGAGATACTCCCCAGAGTAAGGCGGCGTGCTTGTCTGGTGCTGATAGACACGCGATTTTGCGATACTTTTAAACAGCACTTTCAATTCTTTTGGCTGCTTTAGTGATATGGCATATTTATCTTTCAAAAATCGGTAGCACACAGCGTGGAATGTCCCGCACTCTATCTGCTTTGCCACCTCGCCAAAGCGGCTTGCCACGCGTGCGATCATCTCTTGGGAAGCTTTGTTGGTAAAAGTGAGCAGTAGAATCTCACTTGCCTGCACACCGCTCTCTAGCAAATGCGCTATACGCCCCACAATAGTAGAAGTTTTCCCCGTGCCAGCGGAAGCGATGATGAGATTATGCCCCATAGGTGCAGTGGCTGCTGCGTATTGCTCCGCATTTAGATTCTGTAAAGGCATTAGCGATCAATACTCTTTACAATCTCATCGATCACAATATCCACCGGTGTGAAAGCGCGCTTAAGCACTTTAAGCGGAGTTTTAAGCAAGTCTTGTGCGAGAGAAATTTGTGTTTTAGGATCTTGGATCGTGCCGCGCACGCTTACTTGGGTGGTTACCTTGCCATCTTTGCCAAGGAGCAAATACCCCACAATGGGGATTTTATTTAAAATCCCGCTAAGGTTTTTTAGCGTGGAGATAGAAAGCCCCATATCCACTTCTTGGCTCTCTAGCTCGATAAAGCCGCTCCCTTGTATATCCATAGATTTGCCAATAAGGCTAATCGACTCTAAGCCCACATACTGCGTATTAAGAGCTAGCTTGATATTGCCCTGCTTGACTTCATAGCCCTTAGCACTAAGCCCCGGACTCCTAAACATCACAAGCGAAGGAATCGTATCAATTAGTCCAATGACATTTTGCACAATCGCAAAACCCTTAAAGCTAGTATTTTGCATATGAACATCGCCATTAAACATATCATTTTTATAGATTCCACTTAGCTCAAACAATCCACCATCAACAATATGCCTCCCAACGACACGATTTAAAAACTCCCCACTAAAATTCCCTGCTTTTATAATAGTGTTGCCGTGGATAATGTCAATATTAGCAATGCCATTTTTATAAGTCGCATCAGCACTAATGCGATCATCGCGAATTTTGGCATTAAAGTCATCAAATGGGATCACGACATCTTTGAAAAACCCTGTGATATTCTGCGCTTGGATTGCTATGATTCTAGGCTTAATGCCATTTTGCCGCTCATATCTACGCTTAGCGCGCAAGAACTCACTCTCAAGCAAAATCTCTTCTCTAGTGAAAACCGCCTTTTTCTCACTTGATGTGCTAAAGGCTTCTTGGATCGCTGGGATTTTACTAGCAAGCAAGCCATCAATGCTTACATCAATGTCTGTAAAGTTTGCAAGGATCGTATTGTCATACAAATCAAGGCGGATCTTCCCATCATCACTAAGCACTTCTAGCTTATCATCTTTGTAGCTACCATTAAAGACAAAGGTATGCAGCAGTGTCTTATCTTTAGAGAGCAAAAATGTAGGAAAGTCAGCGATACGCACTTGGAATGCCACATCTCGCGCACCTTTTAGCTCCACGACAGCACTGCCAGATGAAAGCCCAAGATATTTCATAATGGGAGAAAAAGGCGCGAACTTGCTAAAATCCACCACATTAGCGCGGATTCCACTGCTAGAGATTTGCATATACACATCAAGGGCTGGGATACTTACCCGCACAGGCTCACTTGAAAAATCTATCTCCACATCAACTTGCGGCAATGTCTCTCGCGTAGCTTTAAAAATATCATAGGTGAATTTCTGCTCATCTTGGCTTTTAATGAGAGCGATAATTTTCTCAAGCATTTCTTTCTCACCCATAGGCTTTGAGAAGTCAAGCTCTACGCCATTTCTAGTATATTTTCTAGATTCTATCTTGGACTCTTGTGGCTCTTGCTCGCTAGGTGCGCTAGAATCTACACTTTCATCTTGCGCTAGATTCTTATCTTGCGGTGTGGGGAAATCTTGGGGAGACTTGGACTCTTGTGGCTCTTGCTGGGCTTTGCTGGAATCTTGCCCTTCTTGCTCTTCTTTCTTCTCTTGCTCCTTTTGCTCTTGCGTATCTTGCAAGATAGATTCTAGTGTCTCTAGCTCTTTATGCGCGCTCTCTTGGTCTTGCAAATCATCTTCGTGCTCCCTGCTAGAAAAGTCAATGATCTCTTCTGTAGGAGCTAGAGAAGCATCTGGCTTGGCAAGTGGCGTAGTAGGCGCAGAAGCATCGCTAGAATCTACTACCTCATCTTGTGCTGGCTCTGGCGTATTTGGCGTGCTAGATTCTAGCTCTTGCTCGCTAGTGCTAGGGCTCTCTAAATCTTGCTCTTGTGTGGCGGACTCTTCAAGGCTCTGGGTAGAATCTAGCTTGGCATTAGAAGCTAGATGTGCAATGTGTGCAAGCATATCTTGGGGGGTAAATGGCATAGCTTGAGAGAGTCTCAACGACTCAAGGCTTACGCTAGATTCTAGTGGCTTAAGCGCGGATTGTGCCTGCTTTTTTGGCTGGCGTATTTTATCTTGGGGGTTGATTAGGCGTTGGTTGATCTCTGGATTGGTGCTCACGCGCAGAGAATGCACAAAAAGGCTTGTCTTTAGCAGCTTTTGGGAAAGATCGATACGCATTGTTGTATCAATGTCAAAGAGATTTTCATAGCTTGTGTTTTGCGTCCATATATCGATGAAATTGCTCCCAGCCTTTGGGTTAATGTCAATCACTATGGAAGCTCCCTTGCTCACAAAGTCTAAGCCCCCGGCACTTAGGATAGCTTGCTGCGCTGCTAGCTTGCCCCCTAGCTTTAGCGGGGCATTATCAGCAAATGGAATGTTTATGCTCAAGTTTGCCTGCATATCCGCACTAATGCGATCAATGGGGATCTGCACACCATAGAATGCCAGCAAATCTCGCAAAGCTTTTGTATAAAGCAGCTTGCTAGAAGTGGCAAAGATAGAGAGCGTAGGCACAGAATCCACAAAGGCAAAGGCAAGTGTCGAGCCATTTAAGTCGATAGATTCTAGCTTGGGTGCTATCATCTCAAGCACAGCCTTGCCGTTTTCTACTTGGATTTTGGCACGATTTGCACTAAAGGGTGCGAGCGTGGGATCAAGCTTATATGTGGGCTTGGTGGCATAGAGTGTGAGCTTGGTGTTATTGATGAGTGATTTCATAAACTGCTTTTGGTGCAAGACTATATCAAAGCTTGCTTGATCAATCTCTAGCGTCTCAAAGCCCAGCGCATTAAATAGCCACATATCTAGCGTGGGGAGCAAATCTTTAGCATTTTGGGCTATAAGCTTTCTAATGGCACTAAGGTCGCTCATTTTTGAGGTTTTCGCCTTGAGCACAAGGCGTTTGAAGTCGCTTGTGCCTTGTAAAAATAGCTTGCTTGTGGATTTGCTAGCAGAAGCTTGTACCACATCGTGCTTGCTCCCACTAGAATCTATTAGCAAAGGAGCTACCGATACGCCAAAGCTAAACTGCCCACTCGCCCCAGAGTAGATAATGCGCCCAGCCACCTCAACATCTGGCTCAAACACCTGCAGCTTGCGAATGTCAAGCTCAATTGTATTGCCCTGACTTTGGACATTAAACACCGCTTGCAGCTTAGGGAAAGAAAGCGCGTAATGCTCTCCGTCATAAAACACGCTAGCGACATACTCATCGCCTAAGATGATTTTCTCAACCCGCAAATCCTCAAAATACGCCAGCCCCCAAAGTGCGTATTTGACATAGTCGCTAATCTCTTTGAGCGTAGGGGTTTGGGTGGGTTTTTGCGGTTTTTTCTCCATTGCTTTTGCTAGATCAAGTTCTTTGATCTCTAAGGAGAATTTATTATTTAGTTTTAGATACAATCCACGGACTTGTATATCAGCGAAGCGGAGACTACTAATAGTAATCCCATCAGATAGGATCTTGAAGCCACCAACAAGGGTAAATATGGTAAGAAACAAAATAATATATACGCTTAATGCTCTTTTAGATGGCATTTTTTTCATCATATTAGCGATCTTTTTCTACTTGGGGTTACCTATTGCTAGCGCACCTGTTGTCGTGGTGCCACAAGGCTCAATTAGCGGAATTATAGCACATCTAGCCAAAAATGGCTTGGATATTAACCAAATCGATAAGCATATTTTGCGCCTACTTGGCAAGCCACAAAGTGGGGCGATTGACATAAGCTCTGCTTTATCTAATGGCGTCATTGCAAAAGGTGATTTTCTCTACGCGCTCACTTCTGCTAAAGCCGCGCAAGAGAGCGTTACGCTAATCCCGGGGGAGACAATGTATTTTTTCATCAAAGAGAGCGCGGCGCAGCTTGGCTTAGATGAAGACAAGCTCCTAGAATCCTATCTGCGCTATGCTCCCTATGAAGAAGGCGTGATCTTGCCAAATACTTATAAAATCCACGCTAACACCACAGAAGATACCCTTATGCAATCGCTTATCCAGCAGTCTCTAGCGATCCACGAGAATCTAGCACGCAAATATCTTGGGCGATACGACAAAGATGAGTGGTTTAAACATATCGCTATGGCTTCAATCATTCAAAAAGAAGCTGCCAATACACAAGAAATGCCCATCATCGCCGCAGTGATTTACAACCGCCTAAAGCTCAATATGCCCTTGCAAATGGACGGCTCACTCAACTATGGCAAATACTCCCATAGCAAAGTAACGCCAGAGCGCATACGCAACGATAGCTCCCCCTTCAACACCTACCGCAATAAGGGCGTGCCAAAGACCCCCGTGGGAAGTGCAAGTTTAGAAGCTATTCAAGCGGTGTTTGAGCCAGCGCAGGTAGATTATCTCTACTTCGTGCGCAACAAAAATGGCACACATTCATTTAGCAAAACTTTCAAGGAGCACAGAGAGAATTTTGACAAATAGCTTTGAGTTAGATTCTAGCTCAAAGCTAGAATCTACTTGGCTACAATCCCAAGCACAAGGAGCAGCTATGCAAGCGACAATTACAATACACAAAAATCTCCACTTTTCTTCAGATTTTGGGCAAGTGGCGTATGATCTCTATGAGCCAGCGCAGGTAGATTCTAGCCCTATAATTATCCAAATCGCACACGGAATGATCGAGCACAAAGACCGCTATGAGTGGGTGGCAAACGCACTTGCGCAAAAGGGCTACATCATAGCAGTAAGCGATCACAGGGGGCACGGAGAGAGTATCAATAGCGATAATGGCATTACACTTGGCTCAATGGGCGAAGATGGATTCTGCCGAGCGAGCTATGATCTCTATAAGCTCTCCTGCTTGCTTAAAGAGCGTTATGCAAATGCGCGCATTGTGCTGCTTGGGCACTCTATGGGATCGCTCCTAGCTAGACGATATACTTCACTATATAGCGAAGCACTTAGCGCGCTTATCCTTAGTGGCTCTCCAGCATTTGATGAGAATCTAAAATACGGCATAACACTTGCGAAACTTTTGCGATTTTTTGGGGCGAAGAGCTTTGGACAAAAGTTTTTTACCAATACACTTTTTGGCGGGTTTAACAAGCAGTTTAAGAAGGATCTCCCAGCGGGCTTAGGCTGGCTCTGCTCTAATGAAGCTGTAAGACAAGCATATAAAGATGATCCAAAATGCCAATTCCACTTTGATATAGAGAGCTTTTTGCACCTTTTTATGGGTATGCAAGAAGTCTATGGCACTTACCCTAGCCCTAAGAATGCGCATTTGCCTATTTTGTTTGTAAGTGGGAGCGATGATGCGAGCGGACACTTTGGCACAGGGGTGAAAAAAGCACGCGATCACCTAGAATCTCAAGGCTTTGATGATGTCAATATCCTACTCTATAAAGATGCGCGGCACGAAGTGCTAAATGAGCCTATAAAAGAGCAGGTTATAGCAGATATATTGCTATGGCTAGAATCTAAGGGCTTATCAAGGGGTTAAAATGAAGTGCGCCACTCTTTTGCTTTTAGTGTTTGTCTCTTCACTCTATGGTGGCTCAATTTGCGAGTATAAAATCAAACAGGCACGAGATGGGCTAGAAGCCTATATGCAAAAGCCACACAAAGACCCCCATAAGCTCCAAGAAGCCCAAGATGAGCTAGCTAGCCTACTACAACACTGCGATGATAAAGAGATTTTAGAAGAAGTTGCAAGCTATATTGTCTCTATGAAATCCGCGCTTGATCACGCCAATCTCACCCTAGCTCAAGCAAAGCAAACAGGAGATAAAAGCGCGATCCACCAAGCCACATTAGCGCAGAAAATCGCCCAAGCCCAATACATCGCCGCGCGCCAAGAAGAATTGCGACTTAAAGACTTGCTAAAGGACAATCCGTAAAACTATATAGATTCTAGCTTGCAAGAGCAACCAAGGAGCTAGAATCTAGCTTTTTGTGTATCTGTAATGATGATACACTAGAATCTAGCTTCCACCTTTGCCCTGCTACTTCCTAGCTTGCTATTTTAGATTCTATTTGCCATTGATCCACGCATTTAGGAGCTTATAGGCTCTGGTATCAGCCCTTTTGCTAAACTCGCTAATAGCAGCGGCACGATCTTTAGCATATCTGTCATCAAAGCTGCCGCTATAAATGCTATTGCCGTGGCAGTCTAGCAGCTCTAGCTCAAGTGCTACTTGATTATTATCATAATCGCCATCAATGAGCAAATCGACCTTCACAACAGAAGCGCGCCCATCATTTGCACCTAGCACCTTGAAAAACTTGCTAAGCTCTTTATTTAGCTTGCTTTGTAGGATTCTAGCTTCGCTAAAGTTCTCTCCATACTCGATCACTGCTGTTGGCTTCTCTAGGAGCATTTTATTTAGCTCGGCGATTTTGACATCGCCTATGCTACTGCCACCAGAGGCATTCAGCACATCGCGGTAGTGTATCGCTCTATCAAGCGCGCTTTGCAGCTCTCTTTGGTGCTTTGGGTTAAGGCTACAAGTAGCATCATAGGAGATAGATTCTAGGGCTTGGCGTTGCTTTTGCGTGTAGCTCTTTATAAGATCGCTCTTGCGGATTCTCACTTCTGCGCTCCAGCCATTGCCCTCTTGCTTGGTTTCAAAAAACTTCTCCACATCTAAATCAATATCTTTAGATATGGCACTTGTGTTTAGCTTCGCGCTTGTTGTAAGCGTGCTATCACTTCGCACTTTGCTTGACTCATAGCTTGAGCTAACGCTTATTAGCACTTGGCTTGAAATATCGTGCAAGGCATTGCGCTTGGCTTCTGCTTCTGTGAGTCCAACTCCCTTGCCGATGAGTAGATCTTGCCCTAGTGGGTTTGTGGCACCATAAGCAAGCCCCACAAACGCCACGCATATAAGCAGCCACTTCATACGCATTCCTAGTTAGCCGGTGCAGTTAGGATAGACTGCAGCATAGAGTCTGTCGCTGTATCGATATATTTGCGATATTTTTCTTCCGCATTTTTATCCATTTGTAGTAGCACCCAATACTCATCTTTATCACTCACAAAGGCTTCTTTCTGTGAAGTGCCGGGCAGTTTGTTTGCCGCGCCTTGTTTGAGCTGATTGAGCGAGTTTGTAACCCTTTGATGATTCATTTTATTGCCATCTCCTAGCTGGCTGCTAGATTGTATAGTTTTCTCATACTTACTATCTACATAGGCATAGATTTTTAGAATCATACTCTGCCTAGCAGCTGCCATAGCTTCCTGCCTAGCAAAATCCAAATCTCCACCTACAATAGGCGCACTTCCTACTGCTTCAAAGTCTCCTACACTGCCAGATTTGCCTAGCACCCACGCAGGCGCACCCTTTAGCCCGTGCTTTTCTTGCGCTTGCTTGCCGATACCCCCGCTAGCACAGCCTACCATAGCAGCTCCTGCTAGCACCACACTTTTAACGATCTTTTTCATTGTTGCTCCCTATTTTAGTTTGACGATTTTTTCTTCAGCGTCCCATAGCTCTTCACCAGTGTGCCTGTCCGTTAGATTAAAGATCAAAAAGTAATCTCTCTGCTCTTTTTTATTGACTCGAGTTACCTTTTCGATGATTTTGCCACCTAGGCTGATTTTGGCTAGGCGTTGGCTACCCTTTTCAGCGACATCAAGCTGGTTTATCTCTTCATTATCTCGTTGCTGATGCGTATTGATTCGAGTATTTACACGCCCGCCACTTCCAGCACTTGTCCGTGAAATGCGATACTTTTTCGCATTCCGCAAATCTCGCGTGATGAGTGCCGCCAATCGCTCGACATCAAATTCTTGCATAGTGTCATTGATAATATCGCCCACTTCTAAAAACTCGCTGCCATCAGCATTTGCACCATAGGATTCTAGGAAGTTATCTACAAGCTTTTTGGCACTCACTTCAAGATCTTTGCTATCTAGCCCAGCACTCACAAGCCCTCTTGCCTTAGGATCAAGAACGGAAACTTCTTTCCCACCACAGCCGATAAATAGCACCGCTAAAGTAGCGGCGGCACATAACTTTAGCGCGCTATTCATTTACTGCTCCTTGATGATTTGCGCATTTACCGGAGCATTTGCGCTTGTGGCTCGTAGCACTAGGATATTGTTTTTATCCGCGCAGAGAGACTCTAGCGAGCCGCTTTTATCCCCGCAAGTTTCTAGCTTGGCGTTAAAGATTTCTTTGCCATCGCCTTTTACGCTGATTTCATCGCCTGTATTTGGGATAGAGACTGCTAGGTATTGCTTAGGAAGTGTGCTGATAGATTCTACTATCTTTGGCTGCATAAGCGCATCGGTAGCTGCATCAGCTGCCACTTTTGTCCCCACAGCTCCTAGTGCGCCAAATTTCGAAGCAGCTGCTTCAGTAGCGAGTGCTTTTGCTACACTAATAGATAAGCCTTGTAAAATCGATAGAGTCACCGCCATTTTCGCACCTGCTTGGAGCTCATCTGCTGCCACAGCATCTAGGCTGCTAAGAAGCTTGATAGTCTCTCCATTTGCACTATAGCTGCCAAACGCACTCTTGCCTTCTTCAAGCTTCGGTATATAGAAAGTAAAATCTAGTGGCGCACTAAGCCCAACCGCTGCGCTTATCAAAATGCCACTGGCAGGATCTAGTTTATAAGGCTCTTTCCACTTAGCAGCGATAGAGCCATCTTCAATGAGAATCCAAGTGCGCTTCTGCGTATCGCCACTTGCCATAAGCTCAAAATCTTTGTTTAAAATCTCATTATTTTCTACAACTTTATCGATTTGCTTGTAGAGATTCTCTGCCTTTGGTCTATCGCCTTCTATCATCGCTGATAGCGCGCTTACATAGGTTACATAAGGATTCACAAAGCCTTTATACTTCTCATACTCTTTAGAGACTTTATATTTAGCACTAATTTGTGAAATCTGCCCTTCTAGCTTATCAAGTGGCACTTTCTCTGGGATTTTTGCCTTTAAGTCTTCTACTTGCTTTTGCTGCTTTTCTATCTTTTTGGCAAATGTCTCTTTTGCTTGATTTTGCTTGTCGTGTGCGCGGTTTAGTGCTGGGCGAGCCTTTTGCACATCATCTTGGCTGCCATAGTTATACGCAGTATAGAGATCTAGCAGCACGCTCTCATACACATAAGGGTTGTAGCCTGTGTTTATGAGCTTTTCTTGCGCTTTTTCTATGCCTTCATCGGCACTTTTTAGCAGCTTTGCTGCTTCTTTGCTCTCACCTAGCCAAAACGCATTCACACCACTTTGATAGTCCCATAGCACACCCTTGCCACCCTTAGCGATTTTGAGCGCTTCTTCTTTGTCTCCTGTGTAGAACGCCTGATTAAACTCCGCCATATTGACCTTGCCGCCGCAAGCACTTAGCAGCAGTGCCGCACACACGCTAAGACCAACGCCTAAAGCACCTTGTAACGCAACTTTTGTCTTCATTTCTATCCTTTAGTCCAAATATTTTCAAGCTATTTTTACGCGGCTTGAAGTGTGATATTGTCGTTTTTTTTTTTTTGAAGATTTGCTTAAATGGCAAGGATTTTGGCTAAAGTGGCTTATCATATAGTAGCTTGTAGTAGCGGCTTGCTTGATTTTTAATAGGCTTTGTTATACCATAGCCAGCTACCCAGAATCTAGGAGTGTGTATGAAAAGACAAGCAAAACTCTCACCAATTTTTCTCGCCCTAACGCTATGGCTCGGGGCTTTGCACTGCAGTGGCGCAGCCAAGCAAGATAATGCTCAAAATAACGCTATTGAAGCGCAGGGCTTTCACGCATTTGCCACGATTGATGGCTCAAATATTAGCGCAGCCTTTGGCACATTAAGCAATACAAGCGAGCAGCCCATCGCACTGCAAAAGGTAGTCATCAAAGGTGAAATCAAGGGCATAGCAGAACTACACCAGACAAGCAATGATAATGGCGTGATGAAAATGCTCAAAGTGGATTCTATTACCATCCCTGCTAAGCAGAGCGTAGAGCTTGCTCCGGGTGGGCTGCACATTATGCTAATCAATCTTCCAAAACCCCTTGAAGCAGGTAAAACAATCGCTTTAGAGCTTGCCTTTGATAATGGCACGACACTAAAGATAGAAGCCCCCATTAAAGCGCGCAATATTAGAGAGCGTGTTATCAACAAGAGCGGCAAGCACACCCACCACTAATAGAGACCCGCAGTGCCACGCAAAGATAAGCATTTAACCAAAAAGGGGGTCATCACAATCCTTGTGGTGTGCTTGTGCGCACTTGCTATCTATCTCATTTGGGGCAGAGGCTCTCTCTATCTCTTGCAGCCCAAGGCAGACTCTAAGCCAAAGCACAAGGAGCAAAGCGTGCAAGAAGATGAGAGCAGGCAAGCACCAGAGGATCTAATGCGCCTATGTATGCTTAATGCAGGTAAATGCCAAGTAGTTTTCACCAAGACTAATCACAGCACGCAAGAGCAGGAGCAAATTAGCGTCTTTGTGCAAGCCATACCTAGTAATATCGTCTCTATGGAATCTGTGGTATTCCGCGTAGAGGGGGCGGACTTCACTTCACTCTCTGGCAGTATCGTAGGGCTTAATATGGATATGGGCGAAACTATCGTGCGCTTCCACAAGGTCGATGATGAGCTTTATGAAGGCAGAGCGATTATGGCAAGCTGCACAGAAGAGACAATGCAATATCGTATGCGACTAAGCAGCGAAGACACAGACTCTGCGACATCTGTGGATTTTGATGCCAAGCGCAAAGAGTAGCCACTAGGCTTAAGAGGTAGAATCTATGGCAAGAGTTATGGGGATCATTGCTGTGGGGGTGTTTCTCACAGGGCTTCTTTGGTGGAGTGTGCAGAAATACCACTCCTACCACTTCAATGCCCAAACCCTAGGCGGCGAAGTATCACTAAACACATTTGCTAATAAATATAAAATCGTGTATTTTGGCTATATGTCTTGCCCAGATGTTTGCCCAGCTACACTTGCGCTACTCCAAGATACCCTGCAAGATTTAGAAGATGAAACAGATCTTAGCGATGTGGTCGTGCTCTTTATCACGCTTGATCCTAAGCGCGATAAGCTAGAAGCACTTGATGCCTATGTTAAGCACTTTTATCCTAATGCCTATGGCTTGCGCTTTGATGAGCAAACCTTGCAAGAAGTTACCAAACGCTATGGGGTCAAATACGAAATAATCCCCCTTAAAGATTCTAAGCTTGGATATAGTATCGCGCATAGCTCTTCGCTCTATCTCTTTGACAAGCAAGGCTTCTTAACGCAGGAAGTAAGCAATCTCGCCACGCTCAAAGATGACTTACTAAGCTTTTTTACCAACCATTAGGAGCTACTATGCGCTGGGGCTTAATCCTGCTTGCTTGCTTTATCATTGGCTGCAAGGATCAAACAAGCACACAAGTAGAATCTAGCACCACTCTTGCGCTAGATTCTAGCATTATAGAATCTAGCAAGCCAATCGCGCTAGTGTTTTACTCCACCTCGTGCCAGCCCTGCAAAGTCCTAGAGCAGAATCTAGCCCACGCTAAGCTGCAGCACCTCCTTAGCTCCTTTGCGCTCTATCCCATTGATATTTATGCCAAGACCCCCATCACCCTGCCCTTTGCCACACCCACTAGCGCAAAGTCCCTACGGCAGAATCTACACATCTATGCCACGCCTACGCTTATGCTTTTTGACAAGCATCATTTAGTGGCGTTCAAGCACATTGGCATTCTTAGTGTTGATGATCTAGCACTTTTGCTCACACTTATTCCGACCCTACCAGAAAATCTACAAACCCAAGAGTCCAAGCAGCAGTGGCTTAACTCTCATCTTACGCACGCGCGTGCTAGCAAAGGATCATTATGAAGCTCCCGGATTTAGGATTAAACATCGATCACATCGCCACACTTAGGCAGGCTCGGCGTATCCACCAGCCAGACCCACTTGAAGCAGTTTTCATCGCTAAAAATGCCGGTGTGCAGCAGATCACTATCCACTTGCGTGAAGATCGCCGCCATATCCACGAAGATGATGTCGCGCGCATTATCAAAAGCTCTCCCCTGCCTGTGAATGTCGAGTGCGCAAGCGATTTGAGCAAGGGCGGGGTCGTGGAGATTCTATGTGCTTTGCGCCCGCATAAAATCACCCTTGTCCCAGAAAAGCGCGAAGAGATCACCACAGAAGGCGGGCTAAATATGCGCTCTAGCGCACTTGCTGAGACAATCGCACGCTTTAAGCACCACAATATCCCTGTGGCAGTTTTTATCGAGCCAGATAGAGAAGCAATCCACCTAGCCAAGGAGCTAGAAGTCGATGGCATCGAGCTACACACAGGCGCGTATGCGCACTGCTATGATCTTTTGCACTCTTGCCTGCCACATAGCCACAATGCCGCACAAAGCCCACACACAAGCCAAAATCTAGCCCAGCAGCTAGCCCAAAGTCTGCAAGCCCTAGAATCTGCTGCCACACTCGCGCACTCTTTAAATCTAGGGGTCTTTGCAGGACACGGGCTAAATTATGAAAACATAGCCCCCCTGCTCTCTCTCCCCTATATTAGTGAGCTAAACATTGGGCATAGCATTATCGCGCGCGCTGTTATGGTAGGGCTCTATCAAGCCATTAAAGATATGCAGCAAGCCATCGCTCGCGCAGCTGGCTGTAAGTGATGCAAAAGTGGATTCTAGGGTAGCGATTTAGTCTTGGGCAGACAACCTTATGAAAAGTGCTCCTATGGGCAAAGTCAAAATCTAAGCCATTAAGGTGGCTATGAGATTCCTAGCGATACAATGCGCTTCCATTTTACTATAAAGGCGTATCTATGAAAGTTGCGTTACTAATGAGCGGGGGAGTAGATAGCTCCTACTCAGCTTATTTACTACAAAAACAAGGCTATGAAGTGCTTGGGATCTACCTAAAGCTACACAATAAAGAAGAAAAGCACAAAGTCTTTATCCCAAACTGCGAGAAAGTCGCTAAAAATTTAGGCTTTGAATTTATCGTGCTAGAGGCGCAAGAGCAGTTTAAAGCGATTGTGTATGACTATTTTGTGCGCTCCTATGAAAATGGCGAGACGCCAAATCCTTGCGCTATGTGCAATCCTAATATGAAATTTGGCTTCGCACTGCAAAAAGCCCTAGAGCTTGGCTGTGAGAAAATCGCCACAGGACACTATGCGCGCATACAAGAAGTCAATGGCATAAAGCGCATTGCCAAGGCGGTGGATTCTAGCAAAGATCAAAGCTACTTCCTCTATGCCATCTCTCAAGAGGCGATTGATCGGCTGATTTTCCCACTTGGCGATATGCTAAAGGCTGAAGTCAAGCCCAAAGCCTTTGAAGCGATGCCGTGGTTTGGGACTTTGGAGACCTATAAAGAGAGTCAAGAAATCTGCTTTGTGGAGACAGATTATATTGATATTTTAAAAAAGCACACCAAAGTCGATAGCCCCGGGGTCGTGCGCGATACACAGGGCAATGTCGTGGGTAGCCACAAAGGCTATATGCAATACACCATAGGCAAGCGCAAGGGCTTTAGCGTCAAGGGCGCGCTAGAGCCACACTTCGTGCTAGATATTAACCCCAAGGCAAATGAAATCATCGTAGGCAAAAAGCAAGATCTAGCCAAAAATCTCGTGCAAGCAAGCAATGTCAGCCTATCTACACTCTATAACGATAAAGAATACGACATCAAAATCCGCTATCGCTCCGAGCCTACAAAGGCTAGGCTTGAAGTGCGAGATGATGGGATTGTCGCGCATTTGAGCGAGCCGGTGTTTGGCGTGGCAAAGGGGCAGGCATTGGTAGTATATGATGGGGACTGCGTGCTAGGTGGAGGCGTGATCGCTTAAGCTAGATTCTAGCTTAGCCCTACCAGCCTCGAATCAAGGCGTGGCATTTCATACAATTATGGTTTAGCTCTTGGAATGCCTCATAAGCCCGGACTTTGTCATTGTTTTTCAAAAATGTCTCTAAGGCTACACGATTTTCTACGATGTTATTGAGAAATGATGTGATAATGGGTGAGTAATTGAGCGTTTTTTCATCTAAAAACACTTCAATGTTGAATTTTTGCAGCGCGCTAAAATCCGCCTTATGCTTACTAATCCCTTCTGCTACGATGTCAAATTTATTTAAGAAAAATCCCTTTTGGATAAGGTCAGAATCTCTCTGTAAATACTGCATAATCTCTATGATATTAGATTCTAGCGCGCAAAGCGAGCTACAAAAAAACGCGATAAAAGCTATACTACGAAGCATTGGCTGTCCTTTTTTGGGGCTTTGTGTATTGTATAATAAAGTCTATAAAAATGTAAAAGGGTGAAAATGCTTAAATATAGCTTGGCAGCGATAGTGAATATTTGCGCAGCATTAGGGATCACTGCGCTACTGCAGATCTCAGCTGGGATAAGCTTTGAAGTAGCGTATTTTTCTACACTGCTTGTGATTATAAGCTCATACTACGCGCTACAAAAGCGGCTAGCTAGAGAGCTAGAATCCACACAGCAGCAAGTAGCAGAGCAAGACAAGCAAGATCAAGCAGCAAGCAAAGGTGTGGGCGTATCTAAGTTTATGCTAGGGGTGCAGCTATCATTTGGGCTATATCGGCTACTCTCTTATATCGTGCTTGGGCTTTGCGTGGTGGTTTTAATCGATCTGGGACGCTTCCACATTGTGGGCTATGTGGCAGGCGTGCTAGTGTGCTTGTGTAGTGTAGTTATCTTGCGCGCAGCTAGAATCTAGCAATTTTTGCGCACTTTAGCGCAAACTTCGAGTGTGCTATCTATGCAGTATTGCACTTGCTCATCACTCATCGCCTGATGACAGGGCAGCGACAACTCGGCATAATACCAATCAAGCGCATTTTGCCCACCACTTTTGCGCGCATTGGCAAAAAGCTCATAGAGAAATATCGGCTTATAATGCACCTGCACGCCAAGCCCCTTCTCCCATAGCATTGTAAAAATCTCTTCCTTCGCGCAATAAAGCTCTTTATGGAGCAAAATAGGGTAGAGATGATTGGTGCTTGTATGGGTGCTAGGGATTGCTGGGTGCGTGGGCGTGAAGTAAGGGTTTTTCATAAATGCTTCGTCATAGATTCTAGCGATCGCCTCTCTGCGCGCTAAAAACTGCTCGATTTTATGGAGCTGGGAGAGCCCAAGTGTGGCTTGCAGCTCATTTAGGCGGAAGTTAAAGCCCACTTGCGCTACTTCTGTGTCCCAAAGCTGCTTTTTCACTAAGCCGTGTGCTCGTATCAGCTTGGCTTGCTCATAGATTTGCTCATCATTGGTGCTAATGGCACCGCCTTCAGCCGTGGTTATGGGCTTAATAGCGTGGAAGCTAAAAATGCTCACATCAGCAAGCCCTCCAATCTTGCGCCCATTCACGCTCCCACCAAAGGCGTGTGAGCTATCAGCGATAAAGTGTAGGCTATGCTCTCTTGCGATAGCTTGGATTCTCTCTACATCAGCACTATTGCCAGCAAAATCCACGCTTACAATCCCTTGCAATCTCTCCCTATCGCTAGAATCCAAACTATCAATAGCGCGCACAATGGAATCTGGAGCGATATTGCCATCAAACCCAATATCCGCAAATATCGGCTCACAGCCGCAAGCTAGCAGCATATTTGCCGTGGCGACAAAGCTTATGGGCGTGGTGATGACAAGCGCATTTTGGCTAAAGCAAGCGCGATATGCGGCATAGAGCGCAGAGGTGGCGGAGTTAAAGCCCACCACATAGCGCACCCCCAAATACTCAGCAAGAGCCTTTTCAAACTCTTCTACTGCCTGCCCTTGTGTAAGCAAAGGCGCGCGCAGAGCCTGCGCCACACAAGCAATGTCTTCTTCATCAATAAGCTGTGTGCTATAGGGGATAACTTGCATTATCGTAGTAGGTGTAGCACTCTATCGAGTGTAACGCCACTGCTCCCTTGTGCAGCCTTGAACTCACTAGGATTTAGCCTGCTAGATTCTAGCTTCGCATACCTAGAATCTGTCTTTTGCACAGAGTCTAGCTTCTCATCAAGCGCACTTTGGACAAGCTTTTTTGCCTGCTTTGCATAGGATCTTTGCTCGCTTAAATCCTTAGCATAAAGAGAGAGATTCTCGGGCTGCTTAATATCAAGCTTATTTGGCGAGAGCTTTTTGGCATTGAGATGACTCTCTGGGATTTCTGCATAGCTTTTGGTGAAAACATTTTCATCATTAAAAAGCGCGGAGTCAAAAGTTTCTTGCATTTTGTCTTTTACTGCGTCTGCTTTACTTGTAAGATCCTTGGCTTCTTGGGTGTTGTCTTGGAGATTTTGAAGCTTTAGGGCGAGCTTTTGGTAGGCTTTATTCTGCGTCTGCAAAGAGTGGATAGATCGTATCATTACATCAAGTGCGCCTATCGTAGTGTTGGCATTTTTCACTACTACGCCTAGATCTTTTGCTTCTTCTTTGCCCAAAGATCTAGGTGTAGGTTTAGAAACCCTTGCGCTCTCTTCTTGCGCGTTTTGGGTGGCTTGTGTCGCTTTTGGCTGCTCACTTTGCTTTGCAGTCTTTCTTGCGCTCTCGCTCTTTAGAGCATCATCTTTCAAGGTAGTTGAAGCACTTGTATTTGCTACTTTCACGCTTGTCTCCTAATCCTAAGCCTACCGCTACTCCATATTTTGCTCAAGGTATTTGGTATGGATAGTGGATTTTAGAAAATCGGCATTACTCATCATTTTTAAATGGAAAGGTATGGTAGTTTTAATCCCTTCAATGCTAAATTCTTTAAGCGCACGGCGCATTCTAGCGATTGCCTTATTGCGATCTTCGCCCCACACAATGAGCTTGCCAATCATTGAGTCATAAAACATCGGCACCACATAGCCGCTATATGCGTGGCTATCAAGTCGCACATTTGCCCCACCGGGCGCTATCCACTGCGTGATTTTCCCCGCACTTGGATAGAATTTGACAGGATCTTCAGCGGTGATCCTACACTCTATACTATGCCCCTTACAGCATATCTCTTCTTGCTTTGGAAGCTTCTCTCCCTCTGCTATGCGGATCATCCACTCCACTAAATCAAGTCCGCTCACCATCTCGCTCACCGTGTGCTCCACTTGCAAGCGCGTATTCATCTCCATAAAGAAAAAGTCTTTATTATTAGAATCTAGCAGAAATTCAAATGTCCCAGCTCCCACATAGCCGATATGTTTAGCTGCTTTTACCGCGGTCTCAAGCAGCCTTTGGCGCACATCTTCACTTAGCACCACTGCTGGTGTTTCTTCAATGAGCTTTTGCTGGCGGCGTTGTGCCGAGCAATCGCGCTCGCCGATATGCACGACATTGCCGTGTTTATCGGCAAGAATTTGCACTTCTATATGCTTTGGCTTGTTGATAAACTTCTCCATATAGATTGTGCCATCGCCAAATGCGCTTAACGCTTCGGACTCTGCAGCGAGATAGAGATTTTTAAGCAGTGATTCACTCTCTACAATCCGCATACCCCTGCCACCACCACCAGCAGCAGCCTTTAAGATCACAGGATAGCCGATTTGCTTGGCGACTTCTTGGGCGTGGTTTGCATCTTTTAGCGCGCCATCGCTACCCTCAATCACGGGCACACCCGCATCTTTCATCACATCTTTTGCCTTAGATTTATCGCTCATCATCACCATCACATCACTACTTGGTCCGATAAACTCTATCCCGTGATGCGTGCAGATCTCTACAAAGTGCTGATTCTCGCTCAAAAACCCATACCCCGGGAATATCGCATCAGCATCAACAAGTGCCGCGGTGCTCATAATCGCTGGGATATTAAGATAGCTCTCCGCACTCTTTGCCCCACCTACGCAAATCTTGGCATCAGCCACATCAAGATAATGCGTATCTTTATCCGCTACAGAGTAAATAGCGATTGCCTGCTTGCCCATCTCCTGTATCGTCCGTATCGCTCGAAGCGCGATTTCTCCGCGGTTTGCGACTAGAATGCGCTCAAGCTTCTTTGCAGCTACCTTTTTCATCTCTATACTTTTTCCACTTTGATAAGATGGCTACCAAACTCCACAGGCTGCCCATCGCCTGTCTCAATGGCTAGAATCTTGCAGTCAAACTCTGCTTCAATCTCATTCATAATCTTCATCGCTTCAATGATCCCTATCGTCTGCCCCTTTTTGATCACATCGCCAACCTTAATATACGGGTCAGCATCTGGGCTTGGGCGGTGGTAGAATGTCCCTACCATAGGAGAAGTGATAAAATCTCCACCCTTGCTAGCACCCACGCTAGATTCTAGGGCTTGGGCTGGGGCTGGCTCTACTGCTTTTGGCGCGTGCGCTTGCGCCTGTGGAGCGTGGGCAGCTGGCAGAGCTGGTGCTGGTGCAGCAGTGAGAGCTGATGCGCTACTTTTGTCAAGCTTTAGCTCAAAGTTGTCTTGCTTTATGCTAAGTCTTGCAATTTGTGAGCTACTATTGAAAATCTCAATAAGCTTCTTGATTTCAGCCAAATTCATCAAAAATCCTTTAAAAATGAAGTAAATTTTGTATAATAGCACACTTTTAAGCGCAAAATTGCTTAAAATCGTTTGGACCACTACTCACTCCACAAGATAAATTCACTCCACTTAAAGGACAAACACTATGGGACTAAAATCAGATGCGTGGATACGGCAAATGAGCCTAGAGCATAAAATGATCGATCCATTTTGCGAGAAGCAAATCGGCAAAAATGTCGTGTCTTACGGGCTTTCAAGCTATGGGTATGATATTCGCGTGGGCAATAGATTTATGATCTTTAGCAATGTGGATTCTATGGTCGTAGATCCCAAAAACTTTGATGAGAAAAATGTCATCACCAAAACCGCTAAAGACGGATTCTGCATAGTCCCGCCCAATTCTTTTGCCCTAGCCCACACGATAGAATACTTCAAAATGCCCCGCGATGTGCTAGCGATTTGCCTAGGCAAAAGCACTTATGCAAGGTGCGGGATCATCGTTAATGTTACGCCATTTGAGCCAGAGTTTGAGGGGCATATTACCATTGAGATTAGCAATACCACACCCCTGCCTGCCAAAATCTACGCCAATGAAGGCATAGCGCAAGTGCTATTCCTCCAAGGTGATGAGCCCTGCGAAGTAAGCTACAAAGACAAAAATGGCAAATACCAAGGACAAAGAGACATCACCCTCCCTAGAATCTTGCGAGATTAAGGCAGATTCTATATGCACGCAATGCCACATCTATACATTAAGATTCTAGCCTGCTAGAATCTTGCGCTAATGCTAAAAGTGCGACACACTACTCTATATTATGGAATCTTATATATGTAATCACGCAAAGGAAGCTTAAAGAAATTTTCATACCCTCGTGTAATCTCTTTGACAGCTTGATTAGAAAAAATGTATTTAATTACAGGTCTTAAACCAATGTATGGCAGCCCAAACCACGCACTTTCATATACAAGCGTGTATTGCTGCCCCATAGTAGCAAGATAGGTGGAATCTATCATTTTATTTGTATTAAGATTAAGCATAATGTAATCACCACTCTGCGGTGCTTTTTGCAGCTGGATTGAGACATTATAAGTATCATAAAAAGCCTTTATATATATGTCAAAATAGCCCCAATACCAAGTAAAATCTCTCCATTTATCATTGTCATCACCATCAAAATAGAGATTGATATGCTCTGTATGCTTTGCCTCTTGCGCGATAAACATTAGCGCATTGTGGAATTTGATACCCTCTGTCTTTAAGCCCACATAAGTTGTTATGCCCTGCGGCAGGGAATTTGTTATGTAAAAAACAAGTGTAGCAACACCCACTAGTTTAAAAACAAATTTTTTCCAATATCCTTGCACAAACAGAAAATATATCACCCCACCAAATGAGATAAAATACATAGGCAAAATATAATAATTTCTAAAAAAACCCATTTTTATAAAAACACCGACATAAAGCAAAGAGCCAAACAATAAACCATCATAAATGATATGGACTGCATATCTATGCCACACATATAAATAGATTCTATATGCTACAAGCACAGGAAGAAGTATAAGCAAAAACATATCATTTGTCGCAAGATTAGCAACGCCACTTATAAATGACAAAATCATTGCCCTTTGACTTTCATAGCCGACACCATAATACCCACTAACATTAGGAATAATTAACACACAATAGAGTGTAAAATATAGCAATGCACTACACGCTAACGATGCGTAATAGATATGCAGTCGTCTATGTCGTATATAATGCACGACAACGCCAAACACACCAAAAAATCCAATGAACAAAAATGTAGGCTCTTTATAATATAGAGCAATGGTGGCAGCAATGAAGCCAATCCAAGCATAGCGCACTTTATCTGTTGCAGCAAATTTCATACTTACCCACACAAATAGCAGCAAAAATAAAATCTGCATCCGCTCTGGATAGCAAATACCAAGCATTATAGTGGCAAACCCGGGGTGAAAGAGAAGAAGCCCAAGCGCAAATACTCTAAGCCATTTGTATGCTTCCCCGCAAACCAAGCGTGAAATCTGCCACAGAAGTAGCCCCACACATAGCACAATACACGCATTGAAAGTGAAAAATGCGTAAGGATTTTTGCTCCATCGCATTAAAATATCTAAATCCAGCGAAGCAAAGGGGAAAAATCTTCCAGCTTGTGGATCCCAGCCATTAAAAATAGGCATACCATAATAGATTTCAAGCCACATCCAAATATCATCAAGATTGAAAGTGTAGCGGGAGTAGGCAACCATACCCGCACAATACAAAACAAGCAGCAACGCATAAATAAAGGCTGGATAAGTGATCTTATTGGGTCTGTCTCTTATACACATCTGACGCTGCCGACGAAGCTAGAAG
>OWHX01000083.1_pt1 | contig 53186 bp, 39 predicted proteins | sample 1732801 | NCBI WGS metagenome assembly OWHX01 (sample SAMN05065755, study PRJEB22554) | human gut metagenome | biome: ENVO:2100002; feature: ENVO:00000062; material: ENVO:00002003 | host: Homo sapiens | place: USA
ACTCATTCTAATAAATCAAGAACTATAAACCGTCCAATCTTTGGGGGTCACATCAAAATTTGCCATGTCGTGCGTAAATCGGGCGTTTTTACTCACGGGAAAAATTCTCACGACGGGGTTGGTTGCATCAAAACGTCACTTCGTCTTTTGACAAGCCCGGCGGGGGTGGAGCCTCGGGAGGTTCGCTTCGCTCATCCCGTCAGGCTGGCGTCTGACACCCATTCACAAGGTCATGGGCGACCATGCCTCCCGAGGCTCCACCCCCGCCAGGCTTTTCCTGCCACGTGGTTTATTTTCTGTGATTCTTTTAAGATGTCCATTTGGTACCGAATAAACGTTTTAGGCGGAACCAAATGCCTTTGCTGACACTCTTGGTCCCGCCTAAAACGTTTTCCTCGTACAAAACATGTTCTCAAAGCCCTCTCGTACCGCTTAAAACGTTTTCGCGGTACGGAATTCCGTTTCTATACGACGGAAAAAAGAGACAGAAAAAAAGAGGCATGAACGCGAGGCGAGGAGTGACGTGTGACGTGTAAGGGTGTATGAGGCTGTGTATATAAGAGTGGTGAGAAAATAAGGATGAAAAGTGATGCGCGGGAGACGGGGTGCAGAAAAAACAGCCACATCCACTAGCCCCCTGCCAGGATTCCGAACTGGAACTATACCACGTTAATTCCAACCGCCGCCGAGAGCCTTGTAAAGACCTACCAATGCCAGATTTTCGCGGGTCTTGGCCTCGTTGAACTCGATTTGGGATGAAAGATACTTACGCTGGGCATCCAACACGTCGATATAATTGATGACGCCGTTGATGTACTGACTGTTCGCAAGGGTAATGTACTTCCCTGCCGCCTCCTCCATTACGGATTTCGCATAGGAATTGGAACGTGCGGACTGGAAGCTGACGGTGGCGTCATACACATCCCTGAAGGCCTGCAAGACATCCTTTTCATATTTGAGACGGGATTGCTCATAAGAAGAGATGGCCGCCTTCATGGCCGCCTTACGCTTGCCGAACTCAAAAATCGGAGACGCCAGCGTCGCACCGGTGAACCAGAACGGAGACTTCAGGAAATTCTTGAGCTCGTCATTCTCCAGACCGGCACCCAGGTTTATCACGAAAGTCGGAAAACGCTCGGCAATGGAAACGCCCACACGAGCCTCGGCCGCCTTCAGGGAATGCCGCGACGCCATCAAATCCGGTCTGCGTTTCAAAATATCCGACAAAACGCCTGTCGGGACATCAGAATCACTATAAATATCAGACGCGGAAACACTTCGCGCAATTTCCCCGGGGTACGAACCGGTAATGAAACACAACTCACTCTCCTTCAGCGCAATCTGCTTCTCCAGGTCAGGAATCATTGCCTTGGACGAAGCGAACTCCACGAGAGCCTGCTGATAAGGAATTTCCGAAGTCAAGCCCCCTTCAGCCCTGAGTTTCGCCTGCTTTACGGACTCACGCCTGGTCTCCATGGTATTGGTGACAATCGCCATCTTCCTGTCCAGGCCGACAAGTTCATAATATGCAGACGCCACACTGGCTACAATGCTCATTTTCACAGCCTTCTGCGCATCCTCGGCAGCCAGGTAGTCAGCCAGTTTCTCCCGGCTTGCCCACTTCAGGCGCCCCCAGAAATCCACTTCCCAGCTGAGCGACGCCTTCACGCCGAACTCAATTTTGTCCGGACTTTTGCTGGTGCCGCCGTAATTGCTATGGTCATCCTGCGCATACCCCTTCGCCGAAACCGCCGGCAACTGCGAAGCCTTCTGCATCCTGTACTTGTAACGCAGTTCATTGAGCCGTTCAGCCGCTATCAGCACATCCTTGTTATAGGTCAATGCCGTTTCGATAAGTTCCTGAAGTTCAGGCTCTTTGAAAACATCCTTCCAGCCGAGGTCCGCGATGCTGCTGTCACCCGACTCCACGGAAAAAGACTGCGGCACGGCGCCCAAATCAGGTTTCTGACAATATCTCGATGTCGAGCAAGAGTTCAGGGTCAATGCTGAAGCCACGACGAGCACCAACATTGACATGAACGACTTCCTGCCGCCTATGACATTTTTCATTTTAGGATGCATTTTGGAGAAATATGACCTCATTTTATAAATCGCGACGAAGAAGAACGGCACGAACACGATTCCGACCGACACGCCGACTATCATACCGAAAAAGACGCCCGTTCCGATATTCTGACGGCTTTCAGAGCCGGGACCGCTGGCGAACACCAACGGGAGCATACCGAGGATAAATGCCAATGATGTCATCACAATCGGCCTGAACCTGAGTTTCGCGGCCGTAACGGCTGCTTCCACCACGTCTTTCCCGGCTTCAACCTCTTCCTTGGCAAATTCCACAATCAGAATCGCATTCTTCGCCACAAGGCCCACCAGCATCACGAGACCGATCTGGAAATAAATATTGCTCTCCATGCCCAAGACTGCGATACCGAGGTACGCACCGGCAATGGCTATCGGCAATGACAATATCACGGCCACAGGAACCAGCCAGCTTTCATATTGGGCGGCAAGGAAAAGGAACACGAAAAGCAGAGCCAAAGCCAGGACGAGACCCGTCTGACCGCCTTCCTTCTTCTCCTGATAAGACATTCCGCTCCATTCCACGCCGATATTGTCCGGCAAATGCTCGTCCGCGACTTCCTGAAGTATGGCCAGGGCGTCTCCGGAACTTACACCATTGGCCGCCTCACCGCTGATAGTAGAGGAATTGTACATGTTGAACCTCTTGATCGTTCCCGGGCCTGTAGTGTAATGCGTATTGCCCAGGGCATTGACAGGAATCATTGTCCCGCCGGAACTCTTCATGAAGAAGAGATTCAAGTTGTCCGTATGGGCACGATATGGCGCATCTGCCTGGATATAAACACGATAGATACGGTTATACATATTGAAGTCATTTACGTAGATCGCTCCCGTGAAAGCCTTGAGCGTCGCGAACACATCGGCCATCGACAGGCCCAGAAGCTGGATCTTGTCACGGTCCGCATCGAAATACAGCTGCGGGATATCCGCCTGCATACCCGAAGAAAGACCTGTCAGCTCCTTTCTCTTCGACGCATAAAAAAGCAATGTATCCGTAGCATTCTGCAGATCCTGATACGTAGCGTCACCCCTGGCCTCCAGAACCATGGAGAAACCGCCGGAAGTTCCAAGTCCCGGAATGACAGGCGGCGTACTGATATAAACCCTGCTTTCAGGATAACGGGACAGCGTATCCCTCACCATCGCGATAGTCTTGGTCATGTCCGTCACCTTGCGCTGGTTCCAAGGCTTTAGAATCACTGTCAATGTACTGCCGGACTGCGTCGTTCCCACACGCGGGCTTGAACCCGTGACATTGAGCACGTAATCCACATCATGCTGACGCAGCAGAAATGCCATCGCCCTGTCGGTAATCGCCCTCGTACGTTCGAGCGTCGCACCCATAGGAAGCTCCAATTCGACCGTAAAATACCCCTGGTCCTCCTTAGGAATGAAACTCTGCGGGATAATGCGGGCCAGAACGAAAATACCGATTATGGCAATGCCGAAGAACGCGAACATCCTTCTGGAATTGTTGACGGCCAGGCGCACCATCTTCGTAAAGAATGACGTACCGGAATCCATCCACAAATTTATCTTGTTGAAAATAAAGTTCTTGGAACCGCCTTCACCATGAGGTTTGAGGAACTTCGAGCACATGACCGGACTCAATGTAAGCGCCACAACAGTCGAAATGATGACCGACACGGCGATAGTTACAGTGAATTGGCGGAACAGCTGGCCGGTAATTCCCGAGAGGAAGCTCACCGGCACGAACACGGCACAAAGCACCAGGGACATCGCCACAAGCGCACCTCCGATCTCGCGCATCGCTTTCTTCGTCGCCTCATAAGGTGACAGATGCTCGGTCGTCATGATACGGTCCACATTCTCCACCACGACAATCGCGTCATCGACCACGATTCCGATCGCCAGGATAAGCCCCAGCAAAGTCATCATGTTCAGCGAGAATCCGAATATGAGCATGACCCCGAAAGTACCTATCAATGAAATCGGTACGGCAATGGCCGGGACCAATGTCGCCCTGACGTTCTGCAACGAAAGGAACACCACCAGAATGACCAGGAAAAGAGCCTCGAACAACGTCCTGTAGACATGGTGTATCGACTCGGAAATGTAGGTGGTCATGTCGAACGGAATGTTGTAGGACATGCCTTCAGGGAAGCTTGCGCTTATCTCTTCCATCTCAGCCCTGACATTTTCCGCCACCTCCATGGCATTGGCACCCGGAAGCATATAGACATTGACAACGGCCGCATTGCGGGCATTGATACCGCTCTCGGTATTGTAGGACTGGGCTTCGAGCGAAACTCTCGCGACATCCTTCAGCCGGATGATGGCACCGTCTTCGCCCGTGCGGACGACGATGTTCTCGAACTCCTCCACCGACGACAAACGTCCGGGAGCCGTGATAGGAATCGTCACATCCACATCCGTAATAGGCTGCTGGCCAAGCACTCCGGCCGCCGCCTCACGGTTCTGGTCCTTCAATGCGCCCTGCAGGTCCTTAACAGTAATTCCAAGGCTCGCCATCTTGTCAGGCTGCACCCATATCTGCATTGCATAATAACGGCTGCCGACATTGGAAACGCCTCCCACGCCGGCCACGCGCCTGAGCCTGTCCTGAATATTCAACGTCGTGTAGTTGCTGAGGTACACTTCGTCGAATTTCGGGTCGTCAGACATTATGGTTATCGTCATCAGTTTGCTGGACGACTCCTTTTCCACGGAAATGCCGTTCTGCACCACCTCTGCCGGAAGCCTGGACTCAGCCAGCTTCACACGGTTCTGGACCTCCACCGCGGCAAGGTCCGGATCGGTAGAGATGTCGAAGGTCAATGTCGCCGAATACCAGCCGCTGTTGGAGTTGCTCGACTCCATGTAGAGCATTCCCGGCGTACCGTTGAGCGACTGCTCGATAGGAGTGGCGACCGCCTGCGAGACCGTCTGGGAATTGGCGCCCGGATACGATGTGGAAACACTGACCACAGGCGGGACAATTTTAGGATACTGATCCACCGGAAGCAGAGTCAGCCCGATGAGTCCCACGAGTACGATTATAATAGATATGACAGTCGAGAATACCGGCCTGTCAATGAAAAAATCCGATTTCATAAGTAGTTACTCCTGCTCAGTAGAACCATAAGGGACAGCCTCCACCTTGTTTCCGTGCGAGAGTTTGTGCTGTCCTTCCACGACAATGACTTCATTGGCTCTCAAGCCGCGCTCTACCACGGTGACATTCCCCACTTCCGGTCCCGTCTGGATGAAGCGTTTCTCCACGGTACCGTCACGCTTGACCACGAAGATGAACGTTCCGCTTTTCTCTATGGTAATGGCCTTCGTAGGCACTGCAACAGCATTTTCCCTTACATCCAGCAACACCTTCACGTTGGTGAACTGTCCGGGAAGCAGCTCCCTCTCCGGATTAGGCATCTCCGCCCTCACGGAAAAAGTACCCGATTTGGCATCTACCAGCGGATCCGCGAAATCCACGAGTCCCTTATATTTATACTGAGATTTGTCTGCCAATGTAATGGTGACATAAGGATTCCAATGACGGCTCGTATCCTGCTGTCCGAGGTTCACATTCCGGGCCTTGGACTTCTGGTAATCCAGGTCTGTCATCTTGAATTCCACCAGAACGGTATCGCTCTTGACGACATTGGCCAAAAGCGACTGTGCGCCAGGACCCACCAACGTACCGATATCCACGTGCCTCTCACTGATGTAACCACTTATAGGTGAACGTACTGTGGTATAGCTCAATGCAAGACGGGCTTCCGTGAGATTGGCCTCACTGACATTGACATCAGCCTTGGCGCTCTCATAAGCTGCGACGGCATTGTCCAGATCAAGCTGGCTTGCAGCCTTCTGCTCGAACAGCGGCTTGATTCTGGCGAGGTCGCGCTCCGCCTTGAGTGCGATAGCCTTGTTCTTGGCGACCAACGCTTCCGCCCTGTCGACCTGCGCCTTATATTGCTTAGGGTCAATGATAAAGAGGACCTGGTCCTTGTTTACGCGCGTTCCTTCCGCGAACATCATCTTTTCCAGATAACCTTCGACCCTCGCCCTGACCTCCACGAATTGCTGAGCGCGGATCTTTCCCGGAAATTCACCATAAACTTCCACGTTGCGGGTGCGGACGGTATCCACGCCTACGATAGGAAGAATTTCCTCCACATGCTTCGGCCTCAGTAAAAAAATAAGTGCAACTGCCACGCAAACAACTGCGGCAGCTGCACCAAAAACTGTCTTTTTATTCAATTTCTGCATAAATAGCTAGTTTTACAGGAACTTACTTCACCTGAGCCCTTTCAAATAGTCTGCCACATTTCTCCCGATGATGTCGGCCGTATAGTCGCGACGCTCGAATTTCTGACCCGTGATGTTCTCGTATAGCTCGATGTAGCGTTCCTCGATATGCGCAACGACTTCAGGTGTCATTTCAGGAACGGACTGCCCTTCCTTGCCCTGGAAACCATTGGCCATCAGCCACTCACGCACGAACTCCTTGGACAGCTGCTTCTGTTTCTGTCCGGTGCGGAGCCTCTCTTCATAGCCCTCGGCATAATAGTAGCGGGATGAATCAGGGGTATGCACCTCATCCATCAGATAAATCTTGCCGTCACGTTTTCCGAATTCATATTTCGTATCCACGAGAATGAGTCCCATCTTGGCCGCAATCTCCTGACCGCGCTTGAAAATGGCACGCGTATAATTCTCAATCTGAATATATTCCTCCTCAGGAACAATGCCCTGGGCAATGATTTCTTCTCTGGTGATATCCTCGTCATGGCCCTCCATAGCTTTGGCCGACGGAGTGATTATCGGTTCCGGAAATGCCTGGCCTTCAACCATTCCGTCAGGAAGCGCCACACCGCACAACGTACGTTTTCCTTCCTGATATTCACGCCACGCATGACCTGCAAGACATCCGCGGATAACCATTTCCACACGGTACGGCTCACATTTGTAGCCCACAGTGACCATAGGATCCGGGGTAGCAATTTTCCAGTTCGGAAGGATATCCGAAGTAGCATCCAGGAACTTGGCAGCTATCTGATTGAGAATCTGGCCTTTGAACGGAATCCCCTTGGGAAGGACCACATCGAATGCGGAAATCCTGTCGGAAACCACCATTACCAGATACTTGCCGTCAATATCATAGACATCACGGACTTTCCCGACGTATTTGCCGACCTGTCCGGGAAAATTGAAATCGGTCTTTACAATTGCATCCATCGTTTTATATGTTATGAAGTAAAATTCAATCCTGCAAAGTTAACTAATGGGCACCGAAGAATGAAATAAATCGTCGAATTAGTCGTAACTTTGGGGAGGAAAAGCATTGGAATACAGATGAGCTTCATAGAGGACATAGCCTGTTGCATATCGGGGAAAGAAGTCACTGCCATCCGGCACGAAGGGCACATGATGCTCGAATGCGGGAACGGCGCGACCATCCTCCCCATACCCGTAACCGCCCGCTCGCCCGAAGAGGCTGCGCAAGCTCACGCCGGATTGGAAAGGTCAATGCTGACCTACAAGGCTGACAATCCGGAGCGCAAGCTCGTTCCGCTTCCGGAAGACGTATGGAGAAGCCGCCCAGACATGATGAAAGCCAGACTTTTGGCCCAGCTGGGAGAATTCCGTTCCATCTTCGCCAGGAACACCTCGGTAAGGAGAATCACCAAACCGGAATCCGCCGGTTTCCTGAATGAATGGCACACATACGGCGATGCCGCGGCACGATACAGGTACGGCATTTTCACGAAAGACGGAGCACTCATAGCCGTGGCGACGTTTTCTCCCGGCCGCAAATGGCTGAAAGATGACAGGACAATCCGGTCCTACGAATGGGTAAGATATGCCTCCCTGCCGGAAATCCGAGTAATCGGCGGTATGGGAAAGGTTCTGAAAACGTTCATCAGGGAGGTGAAGCCCGACGACATCATGAGCTATGCAGACATGGAATGGACTGACGGTCAAGTATATACAAAACTAGGATTCCATGAGGACGGATTCCGGAGCCCGGTGGCGTTCTGCATTGACCCGGAAACCTGGCGAAGAAAGCCATTGGACAAAAACATTGACCCTGACGGAGATTTTTTATTTCACCTGAACCTCGGCAGCCGAAAATTCAGGATTGCGGGACAGCAACTTTACGAAACGGACAATGAATAGGAAAAAACGCACATTCACCGGTAGACTCTGGCGCCTGCTGCTTATAAAGCTGCCGGTTTGCTTCCTCATATTCACCATCTTATGGGTGACGGCCCTCAAATGGATACCTGTCTGGTGGACTCCATTGATGGCCGTAAGGTCCATCGAGTACAGAAACGACAAGACATTCCGCACCCACAAGACATGGGTGAGCTACGGCCATATTTCCCCGGAACTTGCCAAAGCCGTGATAGCCAGCGAGGACAACTTGTTCGATTCACATAACGGCTTCGACTGGAAACAGATAAACAAAGCCATTGAAGACCATGAGCAGACGGGAAAACGCCTCCGCGGAGCGAGCACGATATCGCAGCAAACTGCCAAAAACGTGTTCCTGCTTCCGTCCAGAAGCTTCGTCAGAAAAGGCCTGGAGGCTTATTTCACTGTCCTGATCGAGGTCATCTGGGGGAAACGACGGATAATGGAAGTATACCTCAACGTGGCCGAAATGGGGAAAGGGATTTATGGTGCAGAAGCCGCAGCGGAACAACTGTTCCACAAAAAGGCATCCAAGCTCACGAGACAGGAATCTTGCCTGATCGCCGCCTGCCTGCCTAATCCGCTGAAACGCAATGCCGCCAGACCGTCGAGATACATACTGAACAGGGCTGTCACCATAGAGAGACTCGAATCCAAATTAGAATATCCCGACTGGGTGCGACACAAACGCTAGGACTCCCCTTTCAAGACCTTGTCCACGGCGGACTTGACCTCATCGTAGCCATATCCACGGCCCAGCGCGAAGCGTATCAGTTTCAACTTGCACTGCGGATCTTCGGCCAGAAGACGGTATTTCGCCGCCACCACAGATTCCAGCTTACGCCCGGCAGCATTCTCGTCCACTTCGGACAATGCTTCCGTAACCACCTGCCTGTCAATGCCTTTACATATAAGAGCATAAGTGATTTTCTGCGTTCCCCAGCCGGACAGCGATGCTTTTTCACGAGCAAAGGCGGAAGCATAGCGCAGGTCATCCACGAATTTGTCTTCCTTCAGCGAGGTGACAATGCGGTCTGCAGCTTCTGCATCCCCCTCCATCGACTTCAGCGCTTTCGCGCGGATATCGGAAGTGCAATACTCTCTTCTGGAACATTGAGCCTGCAGACGGCTGAGAACCTTGGAATATTTGTCCTGATCCATAGCCGCTAGAAATAAAGTCCGATATTGAGATACATTCCAAGTTTGCTGCGTCTGGATGCCCAATGAAAGTCGAGTTCCACAGGGCCGATTATGGAATTGTATGAGTATTTGAGTCCTGCGCCGAATACGCCATACGTCTCATTCATATCGCCGAAATCTTTCAGGTCGGCAACCGTCACAGCATAATTGCAAGAAGCCGTAAGATAGTTGTTCTTGAACAATTTGAAACGGAAATCCGATCTGGCCACCGCCAGGAAATTCGCCATCGCGGCAGCATAGTTGATGCCCATGAAAGGAATCTGCTGATCCAGATACCTGCCCGCAATCGCTCCTCCCATCAGGTTCAGATACGGAAGCGGAGGATCGCCGCCGAACATGTAACGTGCTGATACTGAAGGAAGCCACGCGAAACATCCCTTCTGCATGACCGACTTGAAGTCAACGTTCACAGCATGGAACGGATCGATGCTATGCTTCACGCCCTTGAACACCCATTCATAACCGATGCCGAGCGAGAAACCCTTGGTCGGGAAATATCCGTCATCAAAGGTATCGGCGTTCATTGTGCCGAATACTGAAAGATAGTCATTCGTCAGGTTCCCGAAATCATAGTCGCCGTTCACCTGGTCGGTCATAGCCGAGTTCAGCTTGAAGAAATTGTTCCGGAGTCCGGCTCTCATGTCGAATTTTCGCCACTTGATATTGGAAAGGAAAATTTCCTCACGGACATTGAAATATGCTATCTTATAGTCGCTGGTCCCCAGTTTGAACTGGTTCCTGTCCGTCCATCGGAATGATGCAGAGGCGTTCAGCGCAGGTCCGGAAGGTGACATGAGATAGAAATGGGCCTTCGCATACGGATTCGTGCCCACCTTTCCCGTAAAGTCAAACGCCGGACCCTGAAGCTTATGGACATTGAGACCAAAGTTCAGCAGAACGGAGACAATCTCCTCAGTATCAAAGCGTCCGCCGATGCCGAACTGATGGATCGGGCCTCGTTTGCAATGAATCAAAAGCTCGTAAGGTTCACTTTCTCCCAGCAATTCGTATGTGACATAGTCGAAGGCATTCATTCCGAAAATCGTAGCCACAGCCGTTTCAATCTCACCTTTTCCGATAAGTTTATTAGGTTTGAGCGCAATCTTGCCCATGATGTAACGCGACTCCTTATCCGATACACCGGTAATTTCCACCTTCGAAATCCGCACCGGCTGGGTATTGATATCCACCGCCTTGCGATGACGCAGTTCGGTTCTGAAAGGCCCGACGAGATTCTTTATACTGTCCAGCAACGGCAACTGTTCCAATGCCGCCTTCCGGCCTCTGTCAATGATGATGTCAATGCTTTTGGCATCGAAGCTCATCATGTTGTACTCTTCCAGATTAGGCTTGATGGTCACGTCCGGAATACCGACATTGTTCTCGTATGTCGCGCGTCCGAGCATGTCAATGCCCTGGGAGATGATGTCTCCCAGATTGTTGAGCCTGCTGTAGTCGCGGAAACCGGACGAGAGGTCCACGCCGATGATGATGTCGGCACCCATTTCTTTAGCCAGGTCCGTAGGATAATTGTCCCTCATGCCGCCGTCCACCAGCACCATACCGTCCACCTTGACCGGAGCGAATACGCCAGGAATGGACATTGTGGAGCGCAATGCCGTGTTCAGCTTTCCTTCATACCATATTTTCGGTTTAGCCGTCACCATCTCCGTCGCCACGCATACGAACGGTATCGGGAGGTCCATGAAATCCATATAATCCTGATAGCCGACAGTCAATGAACTGAAGATATTGTTCACGTTCTGACCTGTCGCAAATCCGGACGGCAAACTTCCCAAAAGGTTATCCCTCACCAGTTCGGCAGGGTCTTCGCCTTTTCCGGCGCCCCAATGCATCTTGTCATACTTCCTCTCCGCGCCCTCATAATGTATGTTTTCCTCCAGTTCCTGCTGATAATCCTTTTTCGCATAGAAGAACGGGAAGGAGAGCAGAATCTTCTCCTTGTATTTGGATTCATTGTAAGAAATGAAATTTCTCGGAACACGGTCGGTGAGGGCGACATCCCAGTCAATCGTCCTTATGAGCGAATCCATTTCATGAGGCGAGTATCCGAGCGAGTAGAGCGAACCGATCAGGCCTCCCATGCTGGTTCCCAGAACCACGTCCACGGGTATTCCCAATGAGTCAAGACATTGGATCACACCGATATGCGAGGCACCCTTCGCGCCTCCGCCGCTCAGCACGAGAGCCACCGTCGGACGCTTTTCGCGGACCATGTCCAGATACTCCCGCAGAATCTCCATCGACAAGGAATCCATCTGCGGGTCAATGATATTTTCATTTTCTCTCTCTGCCGAAGCAGGAAACACTGCCGCAAAAAGCATTGAAACCAATGCGGCTGCGAGGTATTTGAACGGCTTGCACATGACTATTGCTGTTTATGCTTTCCAGCCAGCATTCCGCACGCTGCGAATATGTCTTCGCCCCTCGAAGCCCTTATGGTAGAGGTGATTCCGGCCTTGTTCAGGCGGTCGCGGAATACTTCCATGACACCTTCCGGAGAAGAGACATAAGGGAAATCCGGAATCTTGTGGAAGCGGATAAGGTTCACCCGGCATTCCAGACCGGACAACAGCCTGATTATGGCATCGGCATGACGCTTGTCGTCATTGTGTCCGGAAAACATTGTATATTCGAAACTTACGCGGCGCTGACCGGTAAAGTCGTATTGTCTTATAAGGTTCACGACATCTTTCAGCGGGTAGGACTTCTGCACCGGCATCAGTTCTCCACGCTCATCCGGAAACGCATCGTGCATACTTATCGCCAGATGGCACCGTGTCTCGTCCAGATATCTCTTGAGTGTAGGCAAAACGCCTATGGATGAGAGGGTTATACGCTTGGGACTCCATCCGAATCCCCAATCGGCAGTGAGGACATCGATGGCGCGTTTGACATTGTCATAATTGTCGAGCGGCTCGCCCATCCCCATGAAGACCGTGCCCGTAAGTGATTCAGCCTCATCGACTGACACGAATTGCGACAGGATGTCGGCGGCGGACAGATTTCCATGGAAGCCCTGACGGCCAGTCATGCAGAAACGGCAGCCCATCTTGCATCCAGCCTGGGAAGATACGCACAATGTCTTCCTGTCCAGTTCCGGAATCATCACCGCTTCAATGCTGCTGCTTTCAATCTTTCCAGGTTCAGACGTTTCAATCCGGTTCAATCCTCCCTGGAACGCACAGGTCACAGGGAAGAGATATTTTTTCGTACCGTCAACTGATTCCTGGCAATCGGAATATGCAACTGCCCCTGTCTCATAGCGTTCCGAAAGTTTTTCCCGTCCCGCTTTCGACAGATTCGTCATTTCGTCAATGGTCCTTACCTTCTTCTTATACAGCCATTGTGCAATCTGGCCGCCTGCATAGGACGGCAGACCACATTCCACGGCAATCGCCTTCAATTCTTCCGGAGTCTTTCCAAGAAGCTTATGTTTTATAACCTCATTCATATTCTTACAAATTTAGTGATTTTTTCATTTCAGATTGTCGGTAATTTTCTAACTTTGTAAAGAATGCGGGCAAATCCGCAGATAAGAACAAAAAATAATACATTATGGCTAAAGAAGCAGTAAAAGATGCAGGCGCTCAGGTTGATACCGGTAAGCTGAAAGCCTTGCAAGCAACGATCGACAAGATTGAAAAAGACTATGGGAAAGGCACGATCATGAAGCTGGCAGATCAGCCACAATGGGATGAACATCAAGTAATACCGAGCGGTTCCATCGCCCTCGACCACGCACTTGGAATCGGTGGTTATCCGAAAGGAAGAATCATTGAAATCTATGGTCCGGAGTCCAGCGGTAAGACCACATTGGCAATTCACGCCATCGCCCAGGCACAGAAGCAGGGAGGCATTGCGGCAATGATCGATGCGGAGCACGCATTCGACCGTTCATACGCGAAGGCTCTCGGGGTAGACCTCGAATCTCTCCTGATTTCCCAGCCGGACAACGGTGAGCAGGCATTGGAAATCGCTGACAACCTTATCCGTTCAGGTGCTATCGACATCATCGTGATAGACTCCGTGGCGGCTCTTACACCTAAGGCCGAAATTGAAGGCGAGATGGGTGACAACAAGGTCGGACTCCAGGCAAGGCTCATGAGCCAGGCTCTCCGCAAACTGACTGCAAACATCAGCAAGACAAACACTTGCTGCATTTTCATCAACCAGTTGCGTGAGAAGATCGGCGTCATGTTCGGCAATCCGGAGACCACCACCGGAGGCAATGCCCTCAAGTTCTACGCTTCAGTCCGTATCGACGTGCGCAGGACCACCCAGATCAAAGACGGCGAAGAGGCTCTCGGAAACCGCACGAAGGTGAAGGTCGTGAAGAACAAGATGGCTCCACCTTTCAAGAAGGCAGAGTTCGACATCGTTTATGGCGAAGGTATCTCCCACACCGGAGAAATCGTCGACCTCGGCGTGGAATACGGCATCATTTCCAAGAGCGGTTCATGGTTCAGCTACGGCGACCAGAAGCTGGCTCAGGGACGTGAAGCCACCAAGCAGCTCATCGCCGACAACATTGAACTGAGCGATGAAATCGAAGCCAAAATCCGCGAAGCGTTGAAGCACGTGGACGATTAAGCAACATCACGGTTCGGCAATCCGGCATTTGGAAAGCCTTGATGCCGCATCCTCATCCAATATCCCTGCACGCTGAAGACCTTCGACGGTCCACGAGGTGCGGGGATTGTTTTTTCTGTACAGTTCCACGGCCCGTGCCGTCTGCCAGCTGCGGATATACGGATGCAGACGCATAGAGTCCGGCGGCATTGACCACAGACGGAACGGAGCCGCCTGCCGCCTTATCGTTATGAGGTCGGCGAATTTCGAATACTTTTCCGCATCCATGTGATAGATTTCCAGCAGCTGTTCCTTATACGAATAGCCGCCCAGTTTCTGCCTGTATTCCACCATTTTAGCAGCAAAATACCCTCCGATTCCTGGCAACGCATCGAATGCGGCGGAGTCAGCGGCGTTAATGTCCAGGAGTGGTATGTCAATGTATTTTTCCAGTCGCGCATAGACGCTGTCAGCCACGACGAAGGACTTGGCGAAATCTTCTTTCCGGCGGAACCTGCCGCCTTTCTTCCTGTACCTGTCGATGGATTCCGCCTGCTTGAGCGTAAAGCCCAGGCGACATAAATCACTGACTGACACCTCATTGGGATTGAATACGAATGATTCGTATGTGCGAGGCGCCATCTGGACAGCCACGCGCTCCGCCATTTCCGGGCGCTTCCCCTTATGCCGTATTGCCGTACTCCCCTGCGGGACGACATGCCGTGCTTCGGACTTCGGGGGTGCCGATGCAGTCTCCTGTTCGGGCCTCACGGCGTCCATAACGAACACGGTATCCGGAACAGATGCATCTGAAATGATTTTCAATGCAGCCGCCCTATGTATAAAAAGCGCTGTCTGATAGCCGATTGCAAGAAATACCAGCGCAATGGCTCCAGTTACGAATGATGGAGAAAGAGTCCGCCCCTTCCCCGGTTTTTCTTCAGGCATTATTTTTCAATGCCACCTGCCACGGGTTTGACCAATGTCAGTCCTCGGCGCTTTCCTCCTTGCGCTTACGGACCGGAGCTCCGGCTACGATTATGACAATCTCACCTTTAGGTTCGTGCTCCCTGAACCATTCGGCCACTTCTGCCAATGTTCCCCTGTGGTGTTCCTCATGCACCTTGGAGATTTCTCTGGCCACCGAGCAATCACGGTCTGCGCCGAAATATTCTGCAAACTGCTCCAATGTCTTTACCAGACGATACGGAGATTCGTAAAAAATCATTGTCCTGGTCTCCTGCGCGAGCGTCTTCAGCATTGTCTGGCGTCCTTTCTTCACCGGAAGGAAGCCTTCGAAGCAGAAACGGTCGCATGGCAGCCCGGACGAAACTATCGCCGGGATACATGCGGTAGCTCCCGGAAGTGTCTGTACCTCAATGCCTTCATTGGCGCAAGTCCTGGCCAGCAGAAAGCCCGGGTCCGATATTCCCGGTGTCCCGGCATCGCTTATGAGCGCGACGTTCAGACCCGCCATGATACGGTCCTTGATCGCCGCAGCTGTCTGATGTTCATTGAATTTATGATGAGACTGGAGTTTTCCGTGGATATCATAGTGCTTCAGCAGCACGGAACTTGTCCTGGTGTCTTCTGCCAGAATAAGGTCCGCCTCCTGAAGGACTTTCACGGCACGGAATGTCATGTCTTCCAGATTTCCTACGGGCGTAGGTACTATATATAGCTTTCCTGCTGATTCCATTACCTGATTTTCCTCCTTACCGCCATCATGAATCTGTATACGAGTTCCGAGTCCATGTTCCATTCAGGGAAGGTCTCTTCCAGATATGAAACCACCTTGTCAATAGAAGTCTGTGCGTTTATTTTGGAAACTACGTCCTGGAACAGCATCGAGTCTTCACGGAAGAGCGACGAAATGAACATCACCCTGTCATTCAATGAGATGGCGCTTCTGACGTCTTTCACTTCAGGGCCCGGCATGTCTGTCAGCCACGCCCGGGTGCCGGTATGTGATTCGCCGATGGTCTTATGCACACGCGAAGAATTGGCATCATTGACAGTCTTGACTGAACGGGTTTTCGCGAGTGCCGGCTCGATCTCACCGAAGCCTCCGAACAATGAGCCACCGTCTTCCCCAGGAAGATCCTCACCGGCATTGTCCTGTACGTCAACCTCCGGCATATCTTCAATCTCCTGAGACTCAACCTTTTCCGCAGTTTCACCCGCCGACACCACCGTTTCCTCCGGCATATCTTCAATGTCTTCTACGACCGGCTTCACCTCTATTTCTTTCTCCGCCGGTTCCACTACCGGAGCCTCGACCGGCACCGCGACGTCAGCGATTTCCGCAATGTCGGGCAATATGTTCTCCTGTTCAAGGTCAATATGTTCTACGGGATCCGCCTTGTCGTTTTCCAATGCCGCGAGCTTGTCCTCAAGCACAGCCACACGACTTTTGATTTCGGCAATTTCCCGCCTCAGTTCCTCAATTATTTCATTCCTGTCCATGTCCATAGGAATCAATTTTTTATACCGTCTACAAAAGTACGTTTTAATTCCGAGAAACGGAAGACTGGAGAAAACTTTCATAGCAATAGCCGCTACGGGCTTTGCGGCCAGCAGCGGCATATTGTCATACAGGACGTGCCCGTTATTTCAACTTCGGTTCAGAACCGGAGAGGTCCCAGACATCGGCACTCCAGCCAAGTGACTGAGCCAGGCTTGAGGCAGTGGCTGAGGCTTCGGCTGCTTTGCCGTGGTATGGGTAGATGTAGGCATATTTCGGAGGAACTGCGTTAATCACCAATGGAGTTGTCGCGTCTGCGTCTTCCTGGTCATATACCTCACTGCAATACTTGGCAGTCAGGGTTGCCGTCGGTTTTCTCCAGCAGTTTTTCAAGGTGTTTTTCGTCCCTGTATAGCCGACTATAATTCCTGAACTTCCGCCATCCTCATCACCGCGGGTTGCGGTGATAGTGTCAAACCAGGCAATGCAGGATTCGATTGTATTGTTATAGCCTTTGCCGTTTGCGTTCCAAACGAGACCGCCGGCTCTGCCAACGATTCCGCCGACACCTGCCCAGCCTGTTATATTTCCGGGAACATAACATCTTCTTACGGAAGAGCCTGTTCCCAAATCTCCGACAATACCGCCTACTCTCTGACCGGCAGGGACATTCACGCGCCCAGAAAAAATGCAGTCCTCAACATTGACAGCCTTATCATTGACTGCAACTCCAAGGATACCGCCGACACCGGATACATTGTTAACATTTATCGCAATCTCGGACGAAGACTCACAACATTTAATAGTCAATGAATTTTCATTTTTTCCGACAATTCCACCTACACTAGTCCCACACACTATCTTACCGGAAGAAAGGCAATTTTCAATGGTCGATTCAGATGAAGTAATACCTGCGATGCCTCCTGCAAATTGGGTTGCGGCATTGACTTCACCGTAGAACTTGCAGCCTGACAATGTGCCTCCCTGATAGTGTCCGACGATTCCTCCGACTCTTTCTCCCGCACTCTTGACCTTCGCATATACCTCGCAGCCTGTGATTTCTGCTCCTGCAGCCGATTGCCAACCTACAATGCCACCAGTGTATGTATTGTTGATGCCCTTTGTAATTTCAACAACTCCACGCACAATACAATTTTTAATCTTCACTGCAGAATCAATCGTCTTTCCGACAACACCTCCTGTCGCAGTTCTTTTGACCCCATCCCCCATAGGGTTGCTGACAGTTACATTCACAGTACAATTCTCTATCGTCGCCTCACGAGCGTTACCGCCAAGGCCGCCAACCGACTGTCCTTTCCCATTACAAGTAATGATTCCGCTCGCCTCTACTTCGCCGACTATGGCTGGTTTTCCTTCCGTGCCGATATATCCGCCGATTATTCCGGCTCCAGAATTGGACGCACTGACAATCTCCGCATCGACAAATTTCACATTATGGCATTTCCCATAAAGCACGCCGAAGAAACTTGAATATGTTTTTCCCTTCGACTTGAGATTCTTGAGGGAATGTCCGCCGCCGTCAAAAACAATTCCAAGGTCATATGGACCGTCCGGATTAAGCGGTTCCCAGTTCTCGATTGAGGACATGTCGATATCGTTCATCAGCTTGAAATATGTCTTATGACCATGTACGAGCGCCGGTTTCATCTCGAGAAGGTCCCGGGTAGTGCTGAGCTTGTAAGGGTCAGATTCGGTACCGGAACCTTCAAGGGCCGTGTCCCAATTTTCGGCATTGAGCTGAATTGTATTCAAGTGACCGCCAGCGAGATTTACGCTTTTCTCGACAGTGAAAGACTTTTTGATTGAAACTCCCTCAGCTTTGACCGTCAGCGTCAGTTCCGTACCTGTCTCGATGGAAGCCTCCGTCCATGACGACATCAGATACGCCGTAAATATGTGGTCCGCCGAGATATCCACATTCTCCAACGAAAGGCCGAGCGAGCTGCTCTTTGCCGAGCCGGCATTGTCAGTGAAGAAAATATCCGAATCAGAGGAAAGGCTGACTTCTTTCGGACTGGTGACATTTTCCGGCAATTTTACATATAGTTTTACAGCCCCATTAAGTTTAGCTCCTGCATCTGCAAAAGAAATGTTGCTGATGTCTGACAGCCCGGTAGCCATCGCATTGAGCTGAAGATGCGCCGTCGAGCCGTTGCCCTTTTGAACCTGACCGGTGTATGAACGATTCCCGAGAGCCTCCGCAGTTTCATAATTTCCCGGATATATCGCGGTAAAACTGGTTCCCGCGAGTTCATTTCCCTCGAAAGTCGCTGTATTTCCGTTAATTTCTTTGATGCTATAGGTCTCAGACTTGCCGGTTTCGGAAATGATACGGATCACATCCGTCTGTTCCCATGACGGTTTGATGACGGATTCTCCTGCCTCGAACTTCACTTTAGTAACGAGTTCATCGGGAAGCGATGCTGTTATGGTGATTTTATTTTTCGTCCCGTCATTTACGTGGTCTTCACTTTCTTTTGCACAGGAAATGGCAGAAAGCGCAACCGCAGATGCGAGCGCAAACATATCTAAAAAACGTCTCATGATCATAAACGATTAGAATTCTTCAAGATAAATCCAGTTTTCTTCGAAATCTTTCAGCTGCGACGACTTCGACTGACAGAAGCCTGCTTCAACAGAAAAGTTCAGTTCGACGATTTCAGGGCTGGTATATTCTCTTGAGCGCCCGATGGTTTCAGTTTTTCTTGTTATCATCATATCATATGGTTTTAATGCTGTTCCGGAACGGAAATTCCGGAACAGTCACGTGGTTATCTATTTCTTCGTATCCATAACGTATATATGGGTGACAAGCAACCTTTCGCCAGTATGGTCGAAACCGCCGCCGTCTGTAGGATAGTTCACGACGTGCGTGTCCGGGTCGCCATAACCGCTGACACAGAGAGTTGATGAGCCGCCACCATCCATATTCAGGGCATACTGCGGATCGAAATTCTCCTTCAAGAAGAAGGTGAGTTCGCGTGCATTCATACCCTCGGCTATTCCAGGACGCCGTCCGTCAACGACAATCATCAGGAAATGTTTGTCTTTCGTAAGTGCCACTGCAGTTCTTGGATGGCGCACTCCCTGGTGACGAATAGGATCCTCATAGTTGAGAGTTTCAAGCTGCGACTGAGAGTAGCCGTCCGGCACAAAATTGGCCCCGACCGTCTCATAATTGTCAATGAGCATAGGTGCAGAAGACAGAATGTTGGCTTCCTCTCTCTTATTGTAGACAGCGCGGGTCTTTTCGACGTCCCGATTGCAGTCCTTTGCTGTAAAATCGATCTTCACGTCCTGCTTCCCGTCGGTATACACAGCAGCTTCCGATTTCCACTGCGGAACCATTGTATCCATAATATAAGAATTCGGAATTGCGAACTTGACTATGCCGTCCACCTTTATATAACAGGACTCAGTCTCATATGCGCCATTCACTACTCCCACGGCGCCGAGCTTTGCCATAGTCGCGGAAGTCGTCGCCCTGTCGTGATAGTCGAACTTGACCTCATACCTGTCGGAATTGAGATCGACATCAAGTACTGAAACAATCTGCTCCGCACCGGAAATATCATCATATCCACGGAAAGACTTGAAAACCAGCCCTTCGCTGACCAGGTTCTCCGTCCACTTGCCCTGAAGTTCTGTCTGCGAAGTGGAAGGACTGCTGTCCTTTGGCACGAATGCAGAATTGTCCTGCGATTTTGCACAGCTTCCACCTGCAAGCAGGATGACGAGAGAGAAAAGAATATATCTTGTTGTGTGTGTTTTAATTTTCATATATGATTATTTTTTAAGTGAAGGAATTTGTTTCGAGAAGTCCCAAATGGATGCGTTCCAACCGAGGCTTTGGGCAACAGCGGAGGCATTGCTGCCGGATGCCGCCTTTCCGTGGTATGGGAAAATGATGTAATCCGCAGACGTGGAAGGTTCAGAGATTACCAGCGGTGCAGAAGGACCGGCATTTTCCTGATCATAAATATTGCTGTAGAACTCTGCAGTCAATTTCATTCCACTTTTACGCACGCAGTCTTTCAGGACATTCTTGGTCGCAGTAAAGCCGACTACCGCACCTGAACCTGCCTTTGTATTTGTGTCTGAGGCAGGACGTGTTGCAGTTATATTGTCGAGCCAGACGATGCATGACTCGATGCTGTTCCCATAATCAGAGCCGGCTGCAGCCCAGCCACCGTTGCAGGCTCTTCCGACGACGCCACCTATACAGCCCCAGCCATCTACAGCCCCTGAAACGAAGCAATGCTTCACAGAAGAAGATGAACCCAAATCGCCGACTATGCCACCCAGCCTCTGGAGACCTTTCAGTTTTCCGGAGAAAAGACAATCTTCGACAGTCAGTTTGTTCTCATTTTTTCCGATAATGCCGCCACAGTTTTCCACACCTTCCACTTCTCCGGAAACCATGCAAGACTTAATGCTCGCAACACCGCCGGAGATTCCTGCAATCCCTCCTACTTGGTTGGATGCAGAGCTCAGATTACCGCTGAATTCACATTCTGACAAGGCTCCGCCCTGGAAATGCCCGATGATGCCGCCGACGCGCTCGAGTTCTCCCCTCACTGTCGCAGTCACCACGCATCCTGTCACGCTGACTTCACCGCCGGATTCCCAACCGATAATACCACCTGTGTATTTGCCCTTGTTATTGATGACACTGCCATCTACTTTGCATCCGGAAATCACGACTCCTGCATTTGATTTTCCGACAATTCCTCCGCAGGATGCCCTCTGCGTGTTGTGAACCACGTCAGATATTACGTTGACAGTAATGTCGCAGTTCCTGAATTCACTGTTTGCAGCCACTCCGGCAAGGCCTCCAGTCTGCGCTTCTCCGGTCGCTTCGTTGGTCAGCGTCACATTTGCCTTCACATTGGAAACAAGAGCCTTGATTCCGGCATTGGTTCCTGTCCAGCCTCCTAAAAGCCCGCAATTCCCTGCAATGCCGAGCACTTTAGCGTCAACGAACTCAACATTTTCGCAGACTCCGTTAAGCACCCCGAAGAAGCTCGCATAGATTTTGGCTCCGGAGCAGGCAAAATTGAGAATCTTATGACCGTCCCCATCAAAATGGATCCCGAGGTCGTAAGGCTCGTCACAGTTGAGCGGTGTCCAATTCTGCTTTCTCAAATCTATATCTGTCGTGAGCTTGACATAGACAGTCTCTCCCTTCTTCAGGACAGACTTGAGGTTTAACAGTTGTCCGGCAGTGGAAAGAAGATAAGGGTCGCTTTCCGTTCCTGAGCCTTTGCTGATTTCTTCAGGAGTTATCGGTGCGTCTGGATCTTCCACTTTGACATGTCCGCAAACTTCTGCGACATCTGCCCTAGAAGCAAGCCAATTGAAAGTCGGATAGCCGTTTGCCACACTGCCGTCTTTTGCCCACGGGTCACCCCAGCCGGTGACGACAGCACGAAGTTCAGCGTCAGTCTTTCCATCAGGGTTGTCGAGTTCCGACATTGTCCTTACGTAGGTACAGACCCCGTCATAGACTTTTTTCGTTCCGCTCACAAGACCTGTATTGTCTTTCGGCCCGGAAACGGAACTGTTCCAGGCCACCACATTCTGCAGATAGGAACCACCCTCAAGATTACCGGCTATACCGCCGCAGGCTCTGTCAGCGGAGACTCTTCCAGTAGCATATACGTTTGTCACAATTCCTCCATCCAGCATATTGCCGACAATGCCGCCTCCCTGACCAGATGCACTGACACGGGCAGACGAATAGCAATTGTCAATCTGGCAGGAATAAGGGGAATATGCCGTTCCGGACATTCCGACTATTCCTCCGGCAGGATTTCCGCTGACCGAGCCGCTGACAAAGCAGTTCTTTATGCTTCCTACGTAGTTGCTGCTCTTCGGGGCACGGATGCCGAGATATCCCGCAATGATTCCGGAGGCATTGGAACCGGAAATGGCGGCATCAATAAACCCGACATTGCGACACTCACCGCAGAGTATTCCGAAAAAGCTCGAATAGCTTTGTCCTTTGCAGTTGAGATTCTTGATGACATGTCCGTCACCGTCAAAATCGACAAAAAGGCTGTATGGCTCCGCATTGTTGAGCGGAACCCAAGGGATGTCTTTCATATCTATGTCCGCAGAAAGTCTGAAATAGACCATTTCTTCAGGAGACAGTCCCTGCGGCATATTTGCCAGATGCTGCGCCGTCGCAATAATATATGGAGATTCCGGCGTTCCGAAACCTGATGCGAAGGCTCCGCCCAATCCACCTTTGTCTTCACCGGACTCTCCTGTCCTGTCGGGAGGCACCCTCGAATATGAATCCAAAGGGTCATAACGGCAAGACAGCAGCGACGCAAGCGTCAGCATCATTGCAACGACATATATCGATATTCTATATATCTTTTTCATAAACATTGATTTTTACCATCCTTTATTCTGTTCGATTTTTCCGCCCGTAAGGATTATGTCTTCCTTAGGAATCGGATAGAAATAATCACGTTCCTCGTTCCATTTTCTCACGATATCAGAGAAGAACACTATTTTTCCGGAACCCTTTTCTGAGAGTTTGTAGTCCGTGTCGAGATTGAACCAGGTGACGTTTTCCTTCACGGAAGGCTGAGTGCCGCTATAGACGCAGATGTCAGCATTGCCGTCGCCATTCACGTCATAAGCCTTTCCTATCTTGTCGGCAGGGATGTAGAGGCCCTCCATCTTCTGTCCTATGCAGGCACCTTCCTTCCACCTCATCAAATCCCACCAGCGGTTCTGGCTCTCAAGTACGAGTTCGATATTCCTCTCCCTGCGGATTTCGAGAATCACGCCCTTGTTGGCACCGGTGACATTGGTATAGCCGGTCTCCGCAGAAGACAGGTATGGATCCGGAGAACCATTTGCCGCTATAAGGTTCAAATTTGGCATCTTCGCCCGTGCGCGGATCTTGTTTACCGAGATATCCAAGTCTCCCTGTGTGATTTCCCCAAGTTCAGCCTTCGCTTCTGCATAGTTGAGATAAACCTCCGCCATACGGAAAAGCGGCAGATCATTGTATGAAGCAGCACTGGAGCCAAGGTTCGCCTCAACGATGTATTTATGTGGCTGATAACCAGTTATACAGTTGGAAAAATTCAGTCCTTTAGTCGTTCTGATGGTCTGGGCAAGACGCGGATCCCGCCCTGAGACTTCATTGACGAATTCAATCTTGTCATAATCCGGCTTGTCCGTGAACCTTGTTCCGTCCGCCATAAGATAGCTGTTTACGAATTTCTTGGTAAAACCGCAGCGCCCCTCGCCAGGAGTGTTGAAAGTTCCCAAAACATAATTCGGAAGAGACGCGGACTGGTCATAATCCCTCGCAAGGATAACCTCAACGGATTTTGCGTTGTCGGATGTAAACAGGTCGCGGTATGGCTGAGTGCCGGATGTGTAGAGAGAATAGCCGCGTGTGGCATTCATAAGCGCTTCGGACGACTCCACGCAGAGACGGAGCCATTTTTCCGAATCCCCAAGGCCATGATATTTGCGGAAAGTACCCTCAAACAGACAGATGCGGCTTTTGAGTGCCATAGCAGTCCACCAGGTCACGTGATAGAGGTCTTTCGTACTGTTCTCTTTCTTGAAAAGTCTGATTGCCTCATCAATGTCTTCGATGACCTTCCCCATCACTACGTCGCGGGAATCCCGCGCTTTATAGAGGTCCGGATCATCGGTTCCCGGGACATGGTCAAGCCACGGAACGTCACCGAAACGCTTCACCATATTGAAATAGTAGTGCGCCCTGAAAAATTTGGCGACACCGGTATATTTCCGCACGGCTGCCGCATCAGGGCAATTGCCGATATTCTCAAGCAGGAAGTTGATATGCCTGAGAGCTTCGAAAGACCAGCCTCCGCCCTTTTCCGGAACGGTACGTGTAAGACTCACCTCGCTTGCAAGCGGAATCCAAATCATATTGTCGCCAATTTCCTTGTATATTCCGCTTCCTCCAGGGAAAATGTCATAGTAGAACCGGTTTGCATAAAGTTCCAACTCCGATTCATTCTTGAAATATGTCTTAACCGTCACAGCTGCCTTTGGTGTGAGGTCCAGAAGATCGCAGGAGCACAACAATGCTGATGCAAAAATGACGGATACAATTCCTTTTATCATTGATTTTTTCATATACATTGCCCTCCCGAATTAAAGTGTTATGTCAAGTCCGAAAGTGAATGTTCTCGCGTACGGATAGACCATTCCGGCTCCTCTTCCGTTTTTCCAAGAGAGCGATGATGACGCCTGTTCAGGGTCAATGTACCTGCTCTTCAGCGCCGTAATCGTAGCGAGGTTCTCCCCAGAGAAGAAAATGCGGAATTTGGTCATATGCATCTTTTCCAGCCACTTTTCCGGAAGAGTGTAGCCTATGGTGAGATTTTTCAGACGGCAGTAACCCACATTCTGAAGATAGCGGTCGTTTACCGCTCCGAGTTCCCTGTTGGTCTTGAGGGCGACATAACCCCTCGGCCTCGGGAAATACGCATTCGGATTGGTCTCCGACCATACCCTGCTCATAAAATTCTTCGGAATGAATGAAACGTAAGGACGGGAATACGGTCCCCAGAAAGCATAGTCTTCGGTACTAGGATACATATTCTGACGTCCAATACCCTGCAGCATCATGGAGAAGTCCACGCCCTTCCATCCGAGAGTCAGCGTTCCGCTGAAATTATAGCGTGGAAGGGAATTTCCGATTACGACCATATCTTTTATATCATCAGCTGAAGTCGTAGGCTCAATCTTCCCGTTTCCGTCCAGGTCAATGAACTTGAGGTCGCCGGCGTGGAGTCCGGTATCCACAATCTCCGTGTTGATCATATCATTGACAGCACTCTGATCCACTTTGTATGCCATTGCATCCGCATTCGTCGCAAAGAGACCTCCTATACGGTAGCCCCAGATGTCTCCAAGTTTCTGCCCTACGTACGGGCTTGCGAGTGTCTTGTTCGGATTGTCATATTTCGTGACATATGAGACATTGTCTCCCAGACCGAAGCTGATGCCATAGCTGAAATCGTCGCCGGCAAGATGGAAACTGTCGTTCCACGAAATCATAAACTCATAACCGCGGGTACGTAGGTTTGCCGAATTGTTTTTCGGAGCAGCAGCGCCGTAAGTGGAAGGGAGTGCCTGGCTCTGCATTATCATATCCTTCGTGTCTCGGATATATGCGTCGCCGCTGAAGTTGAGCCTTCCTCTGAACATCGAGAGATCGATTCCAATATTATTGGTGTATATCTTCTCCCAAGAGATGTCAGACGCATTTGGCGAAGACTCATTGGCATAATAAACTTTCTGCCCCTCGCCGAAACGGTAATTCAGCTGTCCGGATGTGCTGATGGTCTGTATGTAGTCGTAGTATCCCACTGCACTCTGGTTTCCGAGGGAGCCATAGGAATACCTGAGTTTCAAGTTATTGACCACACGCTTCGCATTTTTGAAGAACGGCTCCTCACTGATTCTCCATCCGAGGGAGAATGACGGGAAGAATCCGAAACGACGTCCCTTGGCAAAACGTGAACTTCCGTCGTAACGGCCGCTGGTCTCTACGAGATAACGGTCTGCGTAGGCGTAGTTGAGACGATAGAAGAAACCGAGGACTGCATAGTCGTTCTGACCTCCACGAGTATATATGTTGTCACCTACAGCGATATTGAAATCCGAAATCTCCTCACTCAAGAGCTTGTAGCGACGCATATAATTGGTCTTGTAATATTTATACTCGTAATTGACACCGGCCATTGCCTTGAAGTCATGCTTCTCTCCGAAAACATCTGCGTAAGTCGCATAAGCATTGAAGACATTCCTGCGGGTAGTGTTGTAACTCTCCTGGATTCTGTCTTTCGCAGCTTCGTCGGAAGCCGACATATAGAGAATCTTGCCCGGTATGCGGGAATAAGGGACATCAACGAAACGGTTGAAAGCATAAAACATCAGGTCAGTGTAAGAATAATTGGCTCTTACCTCAAACTGTTCCACCGGTTTTATCACGGCCTCGAATGTAGTCCTGAGTTCTGTATTCTTGTCCGCCATATCGTGCTTGCCGTATTCGGCGATTGCGTGAACTCCGTCCGTTACTCTGTATGTAGGGCTTGTTGAGGAGTAGTAAACATATGTGCCGTCCGGATTTATCGGGACAATGCTTGCAAGGGCGTGATTCCAGGCACTTGAGAAGTATTGGTTGAAAGAACTGGAACTTCCTGGGAACGACTGCTTACGGCTCGACCAGTTGGTGTTGTTGGTGAGTTCGAGCCAATCTGTAACCTTCACTCCGATTTTAGTGCGGAATGTATAGTGGGTATAATGATCCGGCTTTATCGCCTTGGCCCCGGTCTGGTTATAGAAATTGCCTGAAACGAGGAAATTCACCTTCCCCGTGCTTCCGCTGACGCTCAGGTTGTGGTCGTGGGTCGGACGGGTATTGTTGAACATATAATTGTACCAGTCGAAATTGGCGTAATATTTATAGACGCCATCCTTCTCGACAACCCAAGGTCTGGACGGATCTTCCACTTTGTCGTTACGACGTATCCACAGCTCGTGGTAGTCCTCTGCGGTATAAGTCGTGTAAGGTGTACCCTGATAGGTACGGTAGAACATATCATTGATATATGCACTGTAATAGCCTCTGGTCTCGAAATCAGTTGACACCGTGGATGTTCCGAAGGTGAACTTTCCGTTGTAGGAGACTTTTATCTTTTCGCCTGTCGGGTTCTTGGTATTCACGAGCACGACACCGAAACCGGCACGCGCTCCATATACTGCGGATGCCGAAGCATCTTTAAGAACACTAATAGACTCTATATCATTCGGATTCACGTCACGCAAGTCACCCTCCACGCCGTCAATGAGAATGAGCGGTCCGGTAGATGAGGCTATTGAGGTCACACCTCGGATGTTCACTGTCGCTCCATCGCCTGCACGTCCGGAAGTCTTGACCATGACATTAGGCATTGCACCCTGAAGCATCTCACCCACGGAAGCAGCATTGCGGTTGCGCAGATTGTCTCCGTCAACAACTGCCACGGCACCGGTTAGATTTACTTTCTTCTGGGTACCATAGCCTATGACCACGGTTTCCGTGAGAAATTCCGTATCCGGGGAAAGAACGATTTCGAGCGGAGCCGTATTCCTGACGGGAATCTCTACGTCTGTAAAACCTATAAACGAAACGACGAGAATTTCATTCAAAGCGACGTCAAGACTGAATTTTCCGTCAATGTCGGAGACCGTACCGGCTCCTTGGCGTCCCTTGACCATAATCCCGGCTCCGACCAAAGCTTCGCCGTCATCGGATTTTACGCTGCCTTTCAAGTTGAAGCGTTCGTCAGGCCTGCCGACATTGCCTTCCTCCGCCACACGGCTCTCGGAAACAAGCACTGTGCGTCCGCTTACGCTGACAGACACCGGCTGCCCTTCAAATACTTTTCGTACAGCTGTTTCAACGTCAACATCCTTCAGCGACACAGAGACCTTCCGCTCCATATCTATTCCTGACGATTTGACCACCACCGAATATCCATATCGGGACTGGATTTCAGCGATTACCCTCGACACTTTGACATCACGCATATTCAGCGTTATGTCCTGGGCGTACCCCAGTGCACATGACAGAAAAACTGCGGTCAGCAAGGCGACGAGTACCCTGATAAAAGATTTCAGGTTCATCTTACTGTTAGTTTAATTTTGTTATTACTGTGATTAATCCTGAAATGCCTCTCAACATTGAGCGCATTCAGTATCTCATCGAGATTTTCCCCGTTAATGAACGACGCATAGTATTTTTCCCCCGCGATGCTGTCCTCCACGCTGATATCCACCTTGAAGCGGCGTGAAAGCGTGCCGACTATCTCCGAGAGGGTGGCATCGACAAACTGAAGTCCGTCTACTGCCAGAACCCGTTCATAATTATTCACATCGAAATGTAATCTTTTCACATTCCCTTTTTCCTTGTCATAGCGTATGATATCACCGGGAACGAGCTTCACGGATGTCCCGTCGGCGTGCATGCAAAGTTCTACTGAACCGCTGAGAAGCGCGACCTCCTCATTTTTGGAATCCATAAAAGAGGACACGTGAAAGCGGGTTCCGTGGACTATCACATCCATATTGTCGGAAACCGCGACAAATTTCTTCTCAGAATCCTTTGCTACGTCAAAGAGAACGTCTCCACTGATAAACACTTTTCTTTCAGAAGATGAGAACTTGTCCGGATATATCAGGCGGCTGCACGGACCGATTTTCACAGATGTCCCGTCGGATAGTTCCACGGAAGCATTTTCCGCATATGCCGTGGAAATCTCATTCCATACGGTCTCCGTCTCACCACCTGCTCCAAATGAGAGCCAAAGGCAGGTGAACAGCAGCGGGATGAACAAAGCCGCGGCAATGTTCGAGACAATGCGTAATGCAGAATGTCCTTTCTTGCGGACTGTCAGACCGACATTTTTCGCAAAACCATTGAAAGCCGCCTCGCCCATCGAAACGTCCTTCCCTGTAACTTCAGACTCAGCCTGCCTGAGCAGTTCGCCAAGAACCACATCAAACTGGGGACTATCCTCATTCTCCAGAAGCAATTCCTGGAATTCACTTATGTTTTTATCTGAATTCGAGTTCATACTATACAATGAACTCGGAAAGGAGGAGAATCCCCCAATCAGAAAATGAAAAAAATTCAATCTACGACCGGAACTTGGTCCTCAGCTCGCTGAGCGCCAAAGTGATATGTCTCTCAACAGTCTTTTCCGACAATTTGAGGCCCTCAGATATTGAGCGGTTCGTACCCCCCCCCCCATTTTCATATCAACCACCGCCTTACGTTGTTTCGGCAATGATTTCACGGCATCATCAAGCATTTTCCTACGCTCTTTCTGAAGCAGTTCCTCCTCCACGGAAAGCAAAGTCGCGTCTGCGGCTCTGGACTCTTCCACCTGAACAAATGACTTCCGGTCCCGAAGAAAAGTGAATGCGCTGTTCCGCGCTATCACATATAGCAGTTTTTCCACCGACGCTTCAGAATCGAGCCGTTCGCGGCTCTTCCACAGTTTGAGAAAGACTTCCTGGGCGATGTCTTCAGCTGAAGTCATATCTCCGACAATCTTGGTAATAAACCGCAGATACACAGCATAATAGCGAACAAAAAGGTAACGCCAGGCCTCGGCATCGCCAGTTTTGAGTCCGCTCACAAATATACTGCCTTCCATCTTTCCCATTTAAGTCTGTGGTTGTTTTGACGAGGCAAATATAGAAAAGTTTTTATGACTGCTCAAATCTGGAGAAAAATAATGCTTCGGGACCATTGCAGTTGCCAACTGCCCGACCTTGAGCAATACGCACAAAGCCGGGCAGTTTACATATTTTTTTAGGATAATTTAGTTTCCGGAGGCAATAATAAAGCCTAGACCTGCAATGAAGAAGAGGAACATTGCGCCAAGAAGAAGATTGACCTTCTTGTCAGAACCCTTGAACTCTTTCCAAATGAATACGCCCCAGATGGCCGCAACCATTGGCGCGCCCTGACCGAGAGCGTAGCTGATGGCAGCTCCGGCCTTACCCGCAGCGATGTAGCTGAATGCCGTTCCAAGACACCAGATTGCTCCACCAAGAACACCTACGAGATGAGTCTTGAACGAGCCGCCAAAATACTGCTTGTAGGTCACAGGCTCTCCGACGAAAGGCTTCTTCATCACGAATGTGTTGAAAATGAAATTACTCAGAAGCACACCAAGCGAGAAAATGAAGATTGCCGTGTATGGAGTGACCATTCCCGGAGTCGGATGCTCAAAATTGTCAAGATCCATTGCCTTTGCAACGAAACGATAGAAGAAAGCCATCAGGACACCGGCACAAACAGCAAGGATGAGTCCCTTTCGGTTGCTTTTAGGGTCCGCTCCTTCCTTTTGCACTTTTCCTGAAGCGACACCGTTGCAAATGATTGCGACAACGATAAGAGCGATTCCGGCAAAAAGCAGCACCGGATTACCCTTAGGAGCTCCAATGTAGTTCACAACTGTTCCGATCACGAGCGAGAGCCCCACGCCAAGAGGGAACGCAACAGAGAGCCCTGCAAGAGAGGTAGACGCTGAAAGCAAGATGTTGGAAGCATTGAAAAAGACGCCACCGAGTATCACCCAACCGATATTGGCCGCATCTGCCTGTCCAAGGTCCTCCATAAACGGACGCCCCTCTGAGCCCATGCTACCCATGGTAAAACAAAGAAGAAGAGAGAATAGAACCATCCCTATGACATAGTCCCAATAGAAAAGTTCATATCTCCAAGATTTCGCTGCAAGTTTCTGGGTATTACCCCAAGAGCCCCAGCAAAGCATAGTCACGAAGCAGAATATCACTGCCAGCGCATAACTGTTGACGATAAACATATTGTTTGATTTTAGTGTTAAAATCTCCTAATACTAAACATGCCGCATCCGGCACAATAGTCCGCGCAAAAATATTTATAAATATCTTCAAATCAAGTCTCGCCATCTGACATTTTAGACAAAAGGCTCAATTCTTTTGCGCAAAAAACCATAATTAGTTGCGCAAGAACTGGAAACAAACGCTCAAACTTACAGCGCTTTTCCTATACGGACGCACCGTAAATTATTGACGGGCTGAGTTTCAATTGAGAGACACGGCTATCGGTAGGATTATTTATTCTGTCCAGCAATATTCTTGCTGCCAACTTTGCCATATCCCCCACAGGCTGACTCACACGCGTGAGGGCTGGGGTCAGATATTCCATATACATATTGTCATCGAAAGAAATAACAGCTATGTCTTCAGGAATTTTCAGTCCGACTTCACGTATTGCCTTCAATGCCCCAAGCACAATTGTATTACTCAAGGCAAAGATTGCATCGATACTCTCCCCCTTGTCAAGCAGAAGCTTTGTTTCCAGATAACCGTTCTGAATTGAGAATTCATTCCCGACAACAAACGTATTATCCTCAAGCCCAGCTCTTTTCATTGTGTCATAATAGCCCCTCACACGTTCTCGGTTAGGTCCCGAAGACAGTTCCCCTTGAATACAGACAATCTTTTTGTAACCACGTGAAAGAAGGACATCACACGCTTCGACACTACCATTATAATTATTTGTCGTAACATACGGCAAATCTGAACTGCTATAAAATCTGTCGACAAGGACAACTGGAATATTTTGATTGATTCTCTCCAAAGCAACTGGGTTATCTCCACAAGGAACGGCAATAATCCCGTCAATGTTTCTTTGCACCAGACTCCTGACATCATCTACCATTTTCGTCTCATTTTCCATCGTGTCCATGACAATTGTCAGATAGCCGTTCCGATCCAGTTCCGTGATGATACCGCTAGCCAAATCAGCAAAGTATGGATTCGACACAGATGGAACAAGAAGCCCAATGGTCTTTGTATGCTTCGTGCGAAATTTTTGAGCCAGTGACACAGGTGTATAGGCACAGCGCCGAGCCTCCTTGATAATAATCTCTTCCGTGGCCTTACAAATGCGATATTTCGCAGCATTTCCACATAAGACACGCGAAACTGTAGTAATGGAAAATCCCGTCCTCTCCGCGATTGAGGATAATGTTTCTTTCTTCATTTTTTTGCGAAATTTTTCAATTATTTGCGCAAACGCACAACAAATTTTATTGTCATTAATTAGTGATAACTATTGTCCAAGACTAAATTATCTTTAGATTTGCCGTGTACAACAGTTAGTACAAAGATATGCAAAAAATAACACTAACAACACTTTTGACTTGTATTTTGCTCAATTCTTGCGCAACACATACTAAAAAGGAGCTTCCGATTGTTCCCGAAATCAAGTATGCGCTCAGCGGAGGTGCAGGGCATTATGATTATGCCCCAAGTTTCATCATTGACGAATACGGAATCATATATGGATACCTCTGCGAGAATCGGGAACCGTTCAAAATTGTCGATTACGTATATCTGTACAAAGGGATACCTACAAAAGACGGATATGTATGGCAACCGGGGGTCGAAGTCCTGGCCCCGTCAGCACATGGCTGGGATGATTGTCACATATGCGATCCCGATGTCAGAGAATTCAAGACTAGGTGGAAAGGTCAAGAATACAACTATATAATGACCTATCTTGGTGTTGACCAATGGGATTGTTGCCACAATCAGATAGGTCTTGCAGTCTCCCCTACAATAGAAGGACCATGGACCAAATATGACGGAAATCCTATAATTCCTTATGAGGGGAGAGACAAATGGGGCACCGGACAAAGTACCACTATTGTCAAAAACGACTCTACTATAGTGCTGTATTACCACTCGACAACGCAAAACGGGCCATTTGCGAGAAGAGAGATTGTCCTTAATGACCTTGACAACATTCGCATAGGTGCAGAAGAAAAAATTCCACATCTGGCACCGAACAGCTATCCGATGTATTCGGATGACTCCATATATATGGTATCCGAAATTAGAGACGACAACTACAACGGGCTTATTCCGACTTGGGTCGGCAATGTATGCCAAGTCGCATCAATGCCGATTGACGCAGATATGACTTCCGAAGAAAATCCTTGGACAGAACTTGGACGCATAACGGAAAACATGTCAGGATTCCCACGCAATCACAATCCGGGATTTCTCACGGACACCAAAGGCTATCTTCCTTCAGATGAAAAGTTAGTGGTCTTTTTCACTCCTGCTGTCACCGGCGAAGATTGGTTGTGGTCCTACGATCTTTATTCTGCAACTTTCAATCTCAAGAAAGATAAAAGATAATCAGCATTGCTCTTGAACGACATTGAAATACAATTCATCAAACATAAAAACAACCCTACAATGGTTAACAAAAAAATACTTGTCATAGGAAGCAGCAACACGGATATGACCATAAAATCAGATGGTCTTCCGCTCCCCGGGCAGACAATACTCGGCGGACGCTTCGTAATGGGGCCTGGAGGCAAGGGAGCAAATCAAGCTGTAGCCGCAAAACGCCTCGGAGGAGATGTCGAATTCATCTGTAAGGTCGGACACGACATCTTCGGGAAAAACGCCACAGACGGATATAAAAAAGAAGGAATCGACATCAGTCATATACTGTACTCGACAGAGCCGTCAGGAGTCGCTCTTATTCTTGTGGACAAGACTGGAGAAAATGTCATCTCTGTAGCTCCTGGAGCAAATGGCGATCTCTCCGTAGAAGACATCGAAAGCATTGCGGACACAATCAAAGAATCGGACTATCTGATCCTTCAATTGGAAATCCCTATAGACGCCGTAATAAGAGCCGCCCAAATCGCACACGAAGCCGGTGTATATGTAATACTTAATCCGGCACCTGCCTGCGAACTGCCAAGCAAGATTTTTCAATACATCTCCCTAATCACACCTAATCAGACAGAAACGGAACTGATGACAGGAGTCAAGCTCAACAATGAGCAATCTTTTGTCACGGCTGTTGAAAGTTTCAACAGAATGGGAGTAAAAGACGTAATCATTACTCTAGGCTCAAAAGGATCACTCGTATGTTCCGAAGGCAAACACGAATTTGTTCCGGCAATTAAAGTAAATGCCGTTGATGCTACTGCAGCAGGTGACACATTCTGTGGTGCTGTCTGCGTTGCTCTCTCCCAAGGGAAAGACCTGAAAGAGGCTGCTGCTTTCGCAACAAAAGCAGCTTCCCTCACAGTCCAGAAAATGGGCGCACAGGATTCAATTCCATCAATTACTGAAATCAACATGTTTTCAAACTAGATTTTGACAAAAATGAACAGGAAACTATCAGTCATCATCATTTCCTTACTCATCTCTGTATCTTTGTCCGCACAAGAAAGAACAAAGGGATGCGTCAAGGACGAATCCGGCGAACCTCTCGCAGGCGTAGCTGTCTTCACCCAACGGAACGGTAAAACCGTCAGCACTCTTACTGACGCTGAAGGTAACTTTTCCATTGAAGTGCCGCAAACGGCCGTTCTTACGTTCAGCAGCTTGGGCTTCACCTCAACAGAACTAACGGCAAGCCCACAAATGAATGTCGTTCTCAAGCAAGAAAGGACCATTCTTGATGAATCCGTCGTAATCGGATATGGTACAGTCAAGAAGAAAGACTTGTTGGGTTCCGTTTCAACAGTCAGGGAACAATCCCTCCAAGACCGCACGGCATCAGGAGTCGTACAGTCAATGCAAGGGCTCGTATCAGGTGTAAACATCACATCAAGCGGCCGGCCTGGTTCAGGTGCAGCCATCAAAATCCGAGGCATCGGTTCTTTCACTGGTAATTCTCCATTGTTTATCGTGGACGGTTCCTATGGTGGAAGTGAATTGGGGCTCAATGTTGAAGACATTGAATCAATACAGATTCTCAAAGACGCTTCTTCTGCGGCCATCTATGGTTCACGAGCAGCAAGCGGCGTCGTCATAATCACCACGAAAAAAGGAAAAAGCGGAGACCTGAAAGTCAAGCTGGACGGTGGAGTGCAGCTTTATTGGCTTCCTCGTTACGACCTGATGGATGCTGAGACCTACAAGACCTTCGACAACAAGGCCTATGAGAACGCCATTTTGTCCGGAGTCAGTGGAGTAAAAGGCCTCCAGAACCATTATGATGGACAGACGGACTGGCAGAATGAAATGTTGAGTACTGCAGTCATTCAGAATTACAACATTTCGCTTTCCGGTGGTGGCAAGAATGTAACATATTATACATCTGTCAATTACAAAGACGATAACGGTGCCTTGAAATACACCGGTTTCAAGCAGGTCGGTTTCCGGGTGAACACTTCAGGCCGCAAGGGCATTTTCGAGTTCGGAGAGAACTTTTTCTTCACAAAATCCAAAACAAGCAATCTCACCGGCAATCCTTGGGCTAATTTCATCTCAATGCCCCCGACCATACCGGTTTATGATGCGGACCACAGAGGCGGATGGGGTTATGGTGACCCGGACAGAGCAAATACCTATGCATTGAATCCTATCGCACAAAATGAGATACTTCACGGAGACACGTCTCAACAGTATCTCTACGGAGACATTTTCGGAAAAGTTGACATTATTCCTGGAATACTGAATGCGAAAGTCAATTTCTCCTATAAGAATTATTTCGGAGAAACATCCACACTCAGAAAGAAAGGAAACTGGACAATGGGACAGGGAGATGACGCTGCATACATATCTTATTCTACGTCAAAGCACGACAAAATTCTCGTTGAGCCAACACTCAACTACGCTCAAAAGATCGGCAAGAATGACATAAGCGCAGTTGCAGGATACTCCTATGACTACTTCCACGAAGAATACCGCGGAGAAACGAAGCTGGACCCTCTCGTAGTCGGGGACAAATACATCACTTCGTTCAATTCTGCTACGGGCACACAAACCTGTACAGGCAGTTACATCGAGCATCTGCTCATGTCGTATTTCGCCAGAATCAACTATTCCTTCGACGACAGGTATCTGATTCAGCTTACCGGTCGCCGTGACGGAACATCGCGTCTTCCGAAAACAACGCGTTGGTCCTCTTTCGGTTCCGTCTCGCTCGGATGGCGTATAAGTAATGAAAAGTTCTTCAAAGTCAATTGGATAGACGACCTCAAGATTCGCGCTAACCTCGGAACATTGGGAAATACCAATATCGGAGCATGGGATTATCAGGCAACTATAAACACTGCTCCAAGAGCTATTATGAACGGAGACAATCTGGTACTTGGAAAGACCCAATCAAACCTTACCAACAATGACCTCGTGTGGGAAAGGAAGACTACGGCAAATGTCGGTGTGGATTTCACTGCTATGAGAACAAGACTTTCAGCTTCAGCAGAATACTATTACTCAAAGAGTTCAGACCTGCTTCTTGCTCTCCCTGTGCTGATGACCACAGGAAATGAAGGCGGCGCCCCGACCGTAAATGCCGGTTCACTTCAGAATACAGGTATTGAGTTCGAACTCGGATGGCACGACAATGTAGGAGACTTCTCATATTCGGTAAATGCAAACCTCTCCACTTGCTGGAACAAAGTTCTTGACCTTGGATACGGACAGACTGTTTACTACACCTCATTAGCAAAATCCGAAATAGGCAAACCTCTTGGTATGTGGTATCTCTACAAGAACCTTGGTGTTTTCCAGTCTGCAGAAGATGTGAAGAACCACAAGAATGCAGACGGAGTCATTATCCAGCCTGATGCAAAACCGGGAGACATCATTTATGATGATTATAATGGAGACGGACAGATTTCTTCTGAAGACAGGCAGATTGTAGGAAGTCCATGGGCGAAACTTTACGCCGGCCTGAATCTCAGTTTCGCTTGGAAAGGCATAGATTTGAATATTTCCGGATACGGCCGCTTCGGGCAGAAGGTCTATAACGGAGCCAGAGCGACTGCTGCCGATTTCTCGACAAATCAGAACAACTTCAACGACTATAAACCATGGACCATAGATAATCCTTCAAAAACTACACCTCGCTCTTTATATGGGGACACCCGCAATTCCAGAGCAGACCAGGACAGATGGTTGGAAAACGGTTCATTCTTCAGAATCAGTGACATTTCTATCGGTTATAGCCTGCCTTCATCTCTGTTGAGCAAAGCGAAGCTCGAGTCTGTGAGATTCTCCATCGTCGGAAAGAATCTCATAACAATGACAAAATACTCCGGCCTCGACCCTGAATTCGCAGACAGCGGCATATACACTATCGGTTATGACGGATGTTCATTCCCGAATCCGAGGTCAGTACAATTTGCCGTTTCATTAACCTTCTAAACCTTACTGAGTCATGAGACGTTTTATCACAATAATTGCAACCTTCGCCGTCGCGGCTTGCTGCCTTGGCTCCTGCGATGACCTTGACATTCAGAACGAAAACGGTTTGTCCACCGGAATGTTCTGGAAAACCCAAGATGATATCAATTCCGGATTGAACGCTGTTTATGCAATGTTCTACCGGCAAGGAACTTGGACCAGAAACATCTACACCCAACTCAACGGTATGGCAGACGACGGTGTAAGTTACGCCGGATGGACAGAATTGAACGAATGGACAAAGTTCAAATATACGAACTACAATTTTGCAGAGGGCCAGGTCAAAATGTGGCGTGAACATTGGACCGCAGTGAACCGTGCAAATCAGGTACTCGACCACATCGATGACAGTGCAATAAACTTCGACAGCGAAGACACCAGACTTGACATGAAAGCCCAAGCTCTTTGGCTTCGCGCCTTCTACTATTACTACATGGTAGCGATGTGGGACAATGTTCCACTCATAATGAAAACATCGTCAGCATCTGACAAACCTTCGAATTCAGAAAACCCTGAAGAACAGGCAAATATCGTTTTCACCCAGCTCGAGACAGATTTATTGTGGGCAATCGATCATCTCCCGCTCAAAAGGGAAAAGGACAAAGCCCGTCCGACAAAAGGTTCTGCTTATGGACTGTTGGCCAAGATCTATATGCAACACAAAAACTGGCAGGGAGCGCAGAAATGTCTTGAATGGATTATAGAGGGCGAAGGCAAAAGCATCTATAAACTTGAACCGAAATGGGAGAACAATTTCAATTGCAAAACCGAGAACAACTGTGAATCCCTCTATGAAATTCAATTCTCTCTATGCAATTATGTGGGCTTTGACCAGACCGACAATTATCTTGATGCCAATGCACAGGTCGGCACTCAAATCGAAGTAAACCAATCTCCCAAAGGTACCGGCTGGAACAATGTGGAAAGCAACAGGTGGATTGTAGATTACTTCAAGAGAGAAAAGACCACTGACGGAAAGAATGACCCGAGGTTGTTCTACACTTGCTGGTACGCTCAGGCTGAAACTGATTTCCCAGAGCATCCAGACCAATTGATTTATGGCAAAAAATGGGCAGACTACAAGTACTCCGCAACAGACAATCAAAGAGTATTCATAAAAAAATACTCTACTGATGTCACCCCTCTCTACTATTGGAATGACAACAATTTCCGTTCAATCAGACTTGCAGATATGTTGCTTCTATACGCAGAGTGCCTGAATGAAATCAACAATGGACCTGACGCAAAGGCAGTGGGATATGTCAACGAGGTAAGAAACAGAGTCGGCCTCCCGAAGATAGAAGACGGAACATATTACGATGCCTCGAAGATCACATCCAATTACAAAGATTTCAAGGAACACATAAAGATAGAAAGGGCACTTGAACTGGCATTTGAATGCGTGAGATGGATAGACCTGAAAAGATGGGGATTTGACGAAACGACTCTCGATGAAATCAAGACGAGGGACGTTGACTTCAACAACTTCACTCTCGGCAAGAATGAACGCCTGCCTCTCCCGCAGCAAGACTGCGACAACAATCGCAATCTTCATCAGAATCCGAAATATTAAACAATATCCAACAACAATATTTAACTACGTTTATTATGAAAAAGATGTTATTCTTTGCAAGTGCAGCACTTGCGTTGCTTGCATCCTGCAGCACAGAAGATAAACCCGAGGACAAATCATCCTTTGGACTATCTCCGGTAATATGCAATGTTGAAGCGGCCGGCGGAACCGTCGAATTGAAAATCACCGGAAAAGAAGCATGGACTGTTGAACTGACTGACTGGTCCACAGAAAACAAGGACTGGTGCCAGACCGAGGCTACTGAAGGAGAAGGCGAATTTACCCTTAAACTTGTTGTAGAGCAAGCCTCATCTCTCACTGATTCACGTTCGGTGGTGGTAGAAGTCTCCAACGGAACGAAGACTCATCAATCAAAAATCATCCAGGCGCCTCTGCAGTTGGGCGAAGGTGAAGTCCTCATCCAAGGTCTTGACGGAAAAGGTAGAATCTGGTCTGTCTATAATCTTGCTGACAAAGGTAAATTTGAGACAGACATTGAGGCGACTACTGCCGCATTCCAATTCAACCGCAACAAAGCATGGCCTTTCGACCCGTCAAAGAACGGTGGAGCTTTCGGCGGTGCAACTCCTTCTGGAGAAGGAATGGTTCCGGTAGAGGGTTTCGTAGATGCTTGCAAGGCCTACTCAGAGCCTCACCGCACATTTGACAAAGACGATCCGTCAAAAGAGGTTGATGACGCTGATGCATGGGACGACGTCAACGACCCTTGCCCTGAAGGCTGGAGAGTCCCTACCTCTTGGGAAATCATTCAGACTATCGGTTTTTCCGAAGTAGCTGCCGGTAATGGATATTCAACCGATAAATTCAACTGCATACGCATCGAAGCCGGAGAGCGCGGTTTCACTAAATCCGGACTTATCGTCGGATGGGGACAGAATGTTCCTGACAGAATCACAAAAGAAAACATTGTCAAAGAAGGCGGAATGTTCATTCCTGTAAGCGGTTGGATTTCAGACGGCGGCTACACCGACAGGACCTGGTTGTACACTCTCTGGGGTGCAACTTCCCACAACGACAATCTTGCAGGTCTGTATCTGACTTCATACAACGACTATTGCGACCATTGGGGTTGGGGTGACGGACACAAGAATTATGCGACCGTTGTACGTTGTATCAAGAAATAAATTCTTATAATTGCACTCCCGTCCTTGTATTGCAATGGCGGGAGTGTATAAAATTATTTTGAGCAGTTTTATGAAAAGATTTGTCTGTATATTTTTGGCAGCATTGGCCATTTTGACTGCCTGCAATAAGAACTCCGAGAAACAGATTGTCAATATCATTCTTGAAACAGATATTGGCAACGACGTGGATGATGCTCTCGCTCTAGGACTGGCATATAACTATGTCGATGCAGGAAAAATGAATCTTCTGGCGATTACCATCAACAAGGAAGGAAGTGCACCGGGCGAATTCGTTGACATAATGAACACATTCTATGGTCATCCGGAGATTCCGATAGGGGTCATCCGTAACGGGGCTTATTGCGAGGACGATGCAGTAAATTACGCCAAGGCTGTAGTGGACATTAAGAATGAAGATGGCACACCGGCTTTCGCAAGGACAATAAAGGACTACGACAGTCTTGATGACGCGCCCACTCTATACAGAAAAATTCTTCCTGCCCAGGAAGACAACTCCGTAGTGATTGTCTCTATCGGATTCTCCACAAATCTTATAAAGCTTCTTGAGACTCAGCCTGACAAGTATTCACCCCTGACGGGAAGGGAATTGGTGAAGCAGAAAGTCAAACTTCTGGTTACAATGGCAGGAAACTTCGAAAATGAGGAATTCCACGAATACAACGTGATGAAAGATATCCCGGCTGCGAAAGTGATTTTCGAAACATGGCCGACACCGGTCGTCACTTCTCCTTTCGAACTTGGCATTCAGACTTGCTACCCTGGCTCAAGCATTGAAAAGGATTTTGGTTGGGCAAGGCTCAATCCTATTGTAGAAGCCTACAAGTCATATCTCCCGATGCCTTATGACCGTCCGATGTGGGATCCTACAGCTCTCATGTATGCAGTAGAAGGTGACAAATGGTTCACGATGTCACCAAACGGCCGCATAAAGGTAACAGATGAGGGTTCAACACTTTTTACAGCCTCTCCTGACGGAGACAGAAGATATATGATGGTTGACTCTCTTCAGTCAAAGGCAATCATCGAACATTTTGTTGAGTTGATACCATTCAATCCGGAATCCACACGATGAAGATTTTGCACAAAATAATATGCGTTGCACTAGCGCCGGCATTACTGATTGCTTGTTCCGAAAAAGTGGAGCAACCTGACACTCCCGGCGGCGGACACGCGTACAAATCCGTTTTCAAATGGGGCAAACCGATAGACATATTCGGATTTCAGCCTCAAAACAGATATGCATATTGTCCTTCTGTCATTGAAACGGAAGACGGAAGTTGCCATATGTTCTTCTGCGGAAATCCGGAGGAGAATAAAATGGTGGACAACATCTACCATATTGAAATTAAAAAAGACGGCAGCAAGACAACTCCTAAGAGTGTTCTGCAACCTACGCCCGGCACTTGGGACAGTTTCCACTGCTGCGATCCAAGTGTCATAGAGGGACAATTCAAGATGAATGGTGCTGTTTACAGATATGCAATGTTCTATCTCGGGATAGACAAGGGAGACTGCAAGGGCAATGAAATAGGGGTTGCCTTCAGTAATGACCTCAATGCTTCCTCTTGGGTCAAGTATCCGAAACAGATTATTGCATTCCCGGACGATCGTGACAAGGCCTGGGGCGTCGGGCAGCCGTCTGCATTCTCTCTCGACAAAGGTGGAAAGGTCCTTCTCACATACACAAGAGGTGATGTAGGAGGCACCGGTGTCAGGTTCTGCAAGGTAGATATGAGCGATATGTCAAATCTTGTGGTGGAAGAATCCAAGCCGATCACGTCAATGGGATTCAATCACATACTTCACAATTGCGATTTTGCCGTTGACAATAGCGCAAAAAAAATTGTAGGCGTATTCTCCGGGACTTGGCCGGACACCTATCCGACATTTATCGAGTCCTTTACCGCTGCCGCTTCTATAGATTATGATGACTTCCTCAATGGAACTGGAACATGGAAGCGCTTGTCGGATATTGATTATTCAGTGTCAGGGTATTACAGAAACCATAACGCCTGTCTTCTTCGTGACGGTTATGGATTTCTGAAAAGCTACAAGACCCCATCGGTATTTTACACAGTCTCGGGAACAGCACGCACTGCAGAATGGTCATATCACATTTGGAGAGTAGATTCGAGTATAGAAAAAATACAGATTACGAATTAATGAAACCTCTGCCGTCATTACTGGCTGCTACAATTCTCCTTTCCGCTTGCTCGGGAAACATTGACAATTCTCCCGAATCTGGCGGACAAGGTTACAAGAGTGCTTTCTGCTGGTCTGAGCCTGTGGATATTTTTGGATTTCAGCCACAACTGCGCTATACATACTGTCCATCCGTCATCGAAATGGCGGATGGCAGTTACCATATTTTCTTTTGTGGCAATCCGGATGAAGGAAAAATGATTGACAATGTATTTCATCTTTTCATGAGTCGGAACGGAGTCATGTCGGAACCTGTTAGTGTTCTTGCTCCTTCTCCTGATTCTTGGGACAGTTTCCACTGTTGCGACCCGAATGTGATTGAAGGGATATTCAAGATGGAAGGATGCACATACAAATATGCCATGTTTTATCTGGGCTCAGACAGGGGCGATACCAATGGCAATGAGATCGGGGTGGCTTTCAGCAATGACCTCAACTCTCAGACTTGGGTCAAATATCCTGGCCCTTTACTGCCGTTCAGCGGTGACGACAATAAATATTGGGGAATCGGTCAGCCATCAGCCATTTCACTTGACAGACAAGGACAGATTCTGCTCAGTTATTCTTGCGGAGACGAGAAAGGGACTCGCGTGGAGATGTGCGAGATGAACCTTAGCGACTTGTCTGACATCAAGATAGGTAAAGCCGTCAGGGTCTCGTCTTCAGGATTCAATCATCTGATACACAACTGTGATTTCGCAATGGATGCTGTCCACGACAAGATTGTAGGAGCAATCTCCGGAGACTGGGCAGATGTGTACCCAAGTTTCATAGAGACATTTGTCGGAGTCGCATATATGGATTACGCATCTTTTCAGAAAGGAAACGGCAGGTGGACAAGGCTACCTGACATCAACAGCGGCATCAGCGGTTTCTACCGGAACCACAACCCCGGTCTTTTACGCGACTCATACGGATATTTGAAAGATTATCGCACGCCATCAGTCTTTTATACGATTGCAACTACAGGGTCACCGTGCGAATGGTCATACCGGATATGTCGAGTTGACGGCAAACTTATCAAACAAGAGATTACAGAATAAGGAAGCGATGAGTTGGAAAATGTTGCGACATTCTCTTTCTCTGATGGTTCATCAATTGAAATAGACAGGAACTGTACCATCAGCGGAATGCTCAAGTGCGGCAGTTTTTCTGACAAAATGTGCCCTGACATTTCTTATCGCGGAAAAAGCATATCCGTGAATGGCGAACCTCAAAGAAACAGACGTTCAAAACATAATTTCGCAGGTACCGTAGAGTATGTATTAACTCTGTTCGACGATACAAAACTCACATACAAGGTTATGCTAACCGAAGAATATCCAAGCATATGGCTCTACACGGAAGGCGGAAAGGAGATTGAGGCATCACTATCGTCGTCATTCTTTTCCGATCCAATGAAAGGATATCGTTCATTCATTGACATAAACTCATTTACAAGCAATTACATAATTCAGGAACTCTCAAAGAACATTGACGCGGACCTTTTCAAAAGTCTTTTCCTCATCAAAAGGAAAGGTGGAAAAATGGAATTCTATCACGTTTGGGATTTTGACCTCGCATTCGGAAACTGCAATTACCTCAATGCCCACGAAGCAGTTTCCACCGGACAGGAAGGATGGTATTGCCATATGTTCAACGATCCTTGGTTCACTGCACAACTAAAGACGAAATGGACAACAATTTATCCACAGTTAAGTAAGCGTTAAAAAATAAGTTGGTAAAGATTTGTGAAGGATTTTCGAGGATAGATTTCTTTTCGAAGAAGGAGTGTACTGGACGTACACGACTGATGAGGCAGGAATATAGACCGGAAAGACGAGCAAAGATTACCAAGTTATTTTTTAAGGATTACTATAGTCAAAGGCTCGAGATTCTGGCTTCGGGCGCACGTCTAATGAGAACGGTGGTTTACTCCCGCCAGGACGCGCAACACGTAATCCTCTAGCCATCAGCTTTTTAGGCATTTACAGAGTTACGAAAACCGCAACTCTAATTTCGATTAAAGGCCTAGAACACAGCTATTTGCATGTCACGCTGCATGTATCGGAGACGCTGGCGAACTCCCCATGGACAAATGTGCGGAAGGGCCAAAAGCGCGTCAATACGTAACCGCGGAGACGCTTGCCGTATCGGCGTCGCAGATGTTCGTCAGGAGCAGTTGTCAACTGCCCAGCCGTCTATGGTTCTAGTTTCGGTGGATATGTTCACCCCGACTTTTAGTAGCCGTTTTCCTTCCTCGAAGCGATACGGAATCATATAGCCCTTGTCATCTATCTGTTTCAGTGCTGTTTCTGCCGTACTGTCGACCTTGAATTCAAAGACATATATTGAATCTTGTGTCCAGCACACGGCATCCGCCCGCCCGACTGCTGATTTTTCTTCCGTCCGGATATGGTAGCCCAATAGAGAGAAAATCAGATAAATAATCGTCTGGTAGTGCTTCTCCATCTTATTCTCGAGATCGTTCGGCATTCCTGAAAGAAACGACTGCATCCGCAACAATGCCTCATCAATATCTCCCTTCCTCAATGCTGCATTGAAACGAATCACGAATGAGGCGCCTGACGGGTTGCTTCCATTGTATCCGGCCAGCAACGAATCCAGAAATCCCGAACGCACTTCCTTGTTCGGATATCCGAGGGTATAGCTATCCAGTTCCTTGTCATAGTCCTTGATGGTCAGATAGCCGGTCTGATAGAGAAGTGGCAGAGGGTTGTCCGTAACCTCCGGAGACACATTAAATTCATTGGCAGAAACATACTCCATCCTGTCAAGCTCCCTCTCGTCTATCGGCTTGAGTTCGAGCCTCTCTATCAAGTATGTCGGAGTGGCCGTCTCGAACCAATATTTTCCGAAACGTCTGTCTGAGAACGCGTTAAGCAAGCTGAACGGATTATATATATCCTCGGATCCTACACAAAAATGATAACCGTCATAGTTTTCTTTCAGAAGTTCGAGCGCCCGCTCTCCACTCACGCCTTCAGCTTTCGCGAGCGCCTCTATCTGTTCAGGGAAAACACGTTCAAGTTCCGATTGGGAGATTCCGCAGACCGCGGAGAACTCAGGAAGCATGGATATGTCCTTAAGGTTATTGAGTTCACTGAATATGCTGAGTTGGGCAAATTTGTTGATGCCCGTTATAAAAACAAAGCGCAGGTAGGGATCCAGACTCTTTATCGGGCTGTAGAAATTTCTCATTATCTGACGCATCGGAACCAGCTTCTGCTTGTCGTTCATCACATCAAGAAGCGGAGCGTCATACTCGTCAATAATTATGACCGCCTTTTCACCAGTCCGTTCGACAGAACGTTGCACCAGCCCTTCCAGACGCTGGTTCACGCGAATATCTTTCTCACCTCGTCCATAAATCTGCTCATAGGCATCCAACTTTCTATCCAATTCTCCAAGCAACTGTTCCTCATTCATATGCTTCGCCGTCGACATATCAAAATGGAAGACCGGATGCTTCACCCACTCGGTCTCGAGTTTACCGGCCTCCAGTCCGTCGAAGAGTTCTCTCTCTCCGGCAAAATACGAATGAAAAGTCGATGACAACAAAGACTTTCCGAAACGGCGCGGACGACTGAGAAAAACATATCTGAATTTATTGGCTAGCTGATGGATCATACCGGTTTTGTCCACATAATAATAATTTCCAGACACGATGTCCTCAAAAGTCTGCACTCCAATAGGAAGTTCTTTCATACCCATAACCGTCATTTTTAGTCCAATGACAAATATAGCATTTTATTACGAAAGTGCGTAACTGTCATGTAAGATGACTCTATAACTAAAGAGAAACTGAATGTTGCACATACGCATGAAAAATGTTAAATTCGCAATACATTTCAACCGATAATTATGTATTCCGAGAATCCCAAAAAGACAGGCTGCATCGAAGTAATCTGCGGCTCAATGTTTTCCGGCAAGACCGAAGAACTTATTAGAAGACTCAAGCGCGCACAGTTCGCGAACCAGAAGATAGAAATCTACAAACCGACGGTGGACAAGCGGTATTCCGACATGGATGTAGTGTCGCATGACCTCCACAGCATTCCTTGCATCCCTATAACCGACGCGAAGAAAATGCTGGATGCGGCAGAAGATACGCAAGTCATTGGCATAGATGAGGCGCAGTTTTTCGGCGAGGACCTGGTCGAGGTGGCGCAGAAGCTCGCGGACAACGGAAAGCGCGTCATTGTCGCCGGCCTGGACACGGATTATATGGGCAAGCCTTTCGGGCCGATTCCTGGATTGATGGCGATTGCCGAGGACGTGCAGAAAGTCCATGCGATCTGCGTGAAGTGCGGCAACCTGGCAAATCATTCGCATCGTCTGACAAAGAGCCATAAACTGGTGGTTCTCGGTGAAAAGGATATCTATGAGCCGCTTTGCCGCCAGTGCTATAATGCGGCGATGGCCGAAGAAAAAGCTGAATAAAAGACTTTTATACCTTTATTTGACGAGTTCTGTAGCTTTGTTCCACGACAGGGTCTTATAGAACTCGTCAAGTGCGTTCGTACCGTTGCTCGGAAGGTACATGCTCAGGCCGCAATGCTTGTCTATCGTGAGTGTCAAGAACTTGGGAGTCGCAGCCTTATATACCACACAGCCTTCCAGCGCAGTACGGAATCTGCTCATATCTTGCTGTGACACACCGCTTTGGTAGAGAATGTCCTCCATATCATAGAAATAATGCCTTCTGGCACTGGAGGAAAAATATGTGTGATAGCACGCCTGGACTCTGGAAGGATTGACGTTTGCAATCTGCGTCCTGTATCTGTCAAACAGTTCACGGCTGATGCCTGCAAGGGGTTCAAGACGGGAACAATCAATGATAGATACCGTATATGCCTTGTTGATGCCCGTCAGCGACATATAATGTTCATACGCCACCTCGCACATGCCTTTCAAATCCGGGGCATTCGGTTTCAACAGATTATGCGTCAATGTCTTGTAATCGCACAAGCCGTCCGCCATGGTTTCAGTCTGGGCGAATACGACATTATTGCATTTTTCCCTGAGGGCATAAGCTGCTTCCACGCCTCCCATCAGACATGCATCGAAAATCAGATAGTCCAGTTTCATCGGCAACGCCGCTGCGAAGTCCTCCAGTTCCATGGAGTCGGTAACCTTGGAGCCGCTCATATCTGTGCCTACACTGAACAAGGAGACGGAGCCTGACGACGACGGAGATGCGGTGATTTCCGCAGGAAGCCATCCGGTGGCATGGGAAGAAAAAATCATCCCGTAGCTGCTTGAAGGGAACTTGTCCCGGACATAAGTCAGGACGGCTTTCATCATCCCGGCTGAAGCAGCTGCAGAATCCGCGGGCCAGACCGCAAGCGTGTCCCGGACCAGATTGTCATCTACATCCGTGCTCAAACGGTAAAGATATGAAGGAGACCTCTTTGTGCAAGAATGGTCTATCGGCTGTCTGGAAAATACCAGCAGGACATCGGCCGATTCCATTTTCCGCGGAACATAACCGCTTTCGAGGTCCTGGATATCTTCTTTCAGATAGCTGCTGAGGTCCATCAGCCCGGCAGAATAAAGAAGAAGGACCTTCCTGCTTCGAGGGGCATCGGTTCTGTTTTTGAATTTTCTGGGAACATTTTCCGCGTCAAGGCCTTTTTCCGAGCAAGCTGCCAGGAGCATTGCCACAGCAACAACCGCCGACAGGAGTCTGCCGACTGACATGGCCAATGAGCCCTTACTATATTTCCCGCAAAACATCATACCTCGCAAATATAGTAATTTATTTCTTATTTCATCGGATGATGCTCCAGAATGTTTTTCTGCCAAGTCGTACTGTCAATGTGGGTGTAGATCTCGGTAGTCAGGATACTTTCATGTCCCAGCATTTCCTGGACCGCCCTCAAATCCGCCCCGCCTTCTATAAGATGTGTGGCAAACGAATGCCTGAAAGTATGCGGCGAAATTTCTTTCGTGATACCGGCTTCCAGCGCCTGCTTCTTCACCATGTTGAATATGGATATGCGGCTCAGCTGCCCTCCCGACTTGTTCAGGAACAGGATATCGTCAAATTTCGGCAATGCCGGTTCCGGTCGGACTTCCAGATATTTCAGGATGGCGTCGCGCGCCGGTTCGCCCATCGGGACGACCCTTTCCTTGTCCCCTTTTCCCACTATCCTGACGAAACAATCATTGATATAGATGTCGGAGATTCTTATGGACGAGGCCTCGGAAACCCTTAGTCCACAGCCATATAACAATTCCAGTATGGCGCGGTCCCGGCATCCGGTCCACTTGGTGATGTCCACGGAGTCAATTATTGACAAGACCTCATCTATCGACAAGACCGAAGGCAGATACCGTCCTATTTTCGGAGGGTCAATGCCGTCACACGGGTTGTCTGTGATGTCGCCTTCCATCTGGAGCCATCCGAAAAAGGACCGTAGGGAACTCAGTATACGCGCCTGTGTCCGCTTGGAAATGGCATCGTCTGCCGATATCCTGGTTTCAAGATAAGAGAGTATGTCGTCACGGGTCACCAATCTGGGATCCGCTTCTTGGCCGGATTGACCCCCCAATGCCGACAACATCTCCTGGACATCGGAACAATATGATTTATAAGTATTTAAGGACATACTCCGTTCTGCACGGAGATATGTCCTGTAACCTTTGAGATATTCTTTCGTCGAATTGTAGGGCATGCTACAACACGCTGTATTTATGACAGTAGTGAAGCATCTGGCCAAGGAAATCGTCCGGATATTCCACCTTGTAATCCACGATTTGTCCGTCTTTCTCGACAGGGACAATCTCAGGATTCACAAATCCGCCATAAGGCTTCAGGCCCAATGCCGCATAACGGTCCAGCACTTCCTTGTGAAGTTCAGGGTCAATATCGACCGCATATCGCATGATGAGGTTCTTGCCGGCCTCGTAATCGCCTTCTGACTTGATCCTCTGGATTTCAGCGAGAAGTTCACCGAACAAGCCTCTCAACGCCTCGAAATCATTGACAACGAAATAGGTCTTGCCGTTCTTTCCTTTCTTCTCGATGACATTGTCTTTCTGACCGTGCTCGTAGCACCACATTGCGATGAGCTGACGGTTCTGCATGTGGGCCTCGGTAATCTGGCGTCCGAGTTCAATGCGGTTCGTCTGGACCATGAGTCCGTTCCTTATATAGTTGGAATACTGAGCTTTATATGCTTCCTTGTCGGAGAGGATGCCGAGTTCCACAAGTTTCGGATCCGCAATGTAATAGAGTCCGAAGAGGTCCGCCCTGGCTTCTTCCAATGCTGATGCGAATTCTCCCATGGCGTTAGGGGAAACACCCGGCAGCAACTGGCCGGATCCATGTCCGAGGCATTCGTGGAGGTCCGTATGGATTTCATCGTCGTAGGCTCCATATTTCTTCTCCATTGCCTTTTCTTCTTCCGAGTATGCGAATTCTTCGAGCACGGATTTCGGAGATTCATTGGCAGCGGCATCGTACGCGTGCGTGATGTTGGCGATGGTCACGGACTTGGAGCCGTATTCCTTCCTGATCCAGTCGGCATTAGGGAGATTGATTCCGATAGGGGTCGCAGGATAGCAGCCGCCTCCAAGGCACGCGGCATCAATGACTTTGGCGGATATTCCCTTGACGCTCTTCTTCTTGAAGCGATCGTCAATCGGTGCGTGGTCTTCGAACCATTGGGCATTGGCACTGAGCAGTTCAGTACGCGCCGACGCCGCTGAGTCTTTCATGTTTACGACTGATTCCCAATATGCCTTGCGTCCGAGAGGGTCATTGTAGTCCTCCACGAATCCGTTCGTAAAGTCCACTACGCCGAGCGTGTCCTTTACCCATGTGATATTATATTTGTCCCAGAGTTTGAGATCGCCGGTCCTGTAATATTCCTGAAGTTCGCTGATTTCCTTCTTCTGGACATCATTTTCTGCTACGGCTTTCGCCTTTTCCAATTCCTCGCAGATCTTTTCGAGTGCCGGGCCATATATTCCGCCGACTTTCCAGGCTTCTTCACGAATCACGCCGTCCGGGCCCTTTACGACCTTGGTGTTCAAGCCGTAAGAGATCGGTTCAGGGTCTTTTTCGTCTACGATTCCGGCATAATATTTTTCCACCTCGTCTCGTGTGACGCCTTCATAGAAGTTTACAGATGAGAGTGCTACGATGTCACCGTCCTTGGATGAGGAGCGTCTCTGTGCATAAAGGTCAGGGGAATAGATGACCGGAAGTATCTTTCCGCATTTTTCGCCGTCACCGCATGCTTCCATGAGTGACCGGAAGTATTCCTGGCTGCATTCCGGGAAGAATTTGTCTTCAGCATAGTGATGATGGATGCCGCTGCTGAAGAATACTCTCTTGGCATATACCATGAATTGGTTGAATTCTTCGGCGGTGCGGTCGCCTTTGTAGTTCTCGATAATATTCTGGAGAACTTTCCTGACTGCAAGGTTGTCTTTGCAGTTCTGGTCCCAATATATATCCCAGCCATACTTTGCAGCCTCGCTGAGATGATATACATATTCTTTTTGTTTCAGGCTGAGCTTGTCCCATCCCGGAATCTGATAACGCATAATCTTGACGTCAGCAAATTCATCGATAAGGTACTTGAATTCAGCAGTTTGCCCGCCCTCTCCGCAAGATGATACGGCCGCAGCGGAAGCCAATGTCAGAAGCATTTTCGTAACGTTGTTCATATTGTTTGATATTATTCAAGTTCCGCAAGTTGCCATTCTGTGAGGTTCGCGCAAATTTGACGTCTGTCACTCGTTCGAAGGCCGTAAGCCCGACGCACTTTTTTCACGTTACCACCCTTCGTGGAAGGGACTCGCCGTCACCCTGCCGGGCTTCAACATCGGTGTTCCGCTTGTGAGAAACTTGAGTTGTGTATTACATCAGACAAATATAACCTTTTTTATCAAACAACGTGGTTTTTGCGGATAAATCCATGCGTTTTTCGACGATTGCTAAATTTGGTTCCAGATAAACGTTTTAGATGGAACAAAAACTCTATTCATGAATTACAAACTAATTCAAAATTTCCGGTAGTTTTGTAGTGACAATAAGAAAATACGGACACTGATTTCTCGGCATCCGTATTCTAGTAAAACAAACCATCAACTTATCGAACCAATTCACCAATGACTTCGCCCGAGTTATAGACTTCTCCTATGAGATATCCGCGCTGTGATGATTGGAAAACATATAAAAAACCGAGGGGTAAAGCAGAAATCAGCCTTACGGCATCCGGTATTCAGCTATTCCATGGGAGACACCCTAATATCCCCTATAGTGGCTTCTTACCTTCTCTATCTTGCCGTTACGTACACGCTTATACGCACGTACCTTGACAAGCCTGATAATCTCCACTTCAATGGTGACTATCGCAAGAAACTTAATTGTTCGCATTATTATTTAGGTATATTTATGTATGACTGAACGAACAATATCCTCTACGCAAAGTACCCCCTCGGTAAGCCTAAAAAAACAGACACCCCTTTTAGGGAAAGGATGCCTGCTCTTATTTGTCATACACTACCTAAATAATGCACTACAAAGATACAACTCTTTTCATGAATTACAAACTAATTCACAATTTCCGGTAGTTTTGTAGCGACAATAAGAAAACACGGACGCTGATTTCTCAGTATCCGTGTTCTAGTAGCGGGGGAAGGACTCGAACCTCCGGCCTCCGGGTTATGAGCCCGACGAGCTACCAACTGCTCTACCCCGCGATGTGATTGGATTACAAAGGTAAGCATTATTTTTGGTTTTGCAAACTTTTGCTAAACTTTTTTTACTTTTTCCCTGTGACGACCATGAAGGCGACGGCGATGAGAGATATGATTACGCCTACTATGATATTGAACGTCAGGGACTCACCGAAGAAAATGGTTTCTACGGTGATTAATTTCCGGACAGGACGATACATTAGGTGTGGAGTGTAAATCGTTGGATATTAGATAGTACGCTATTTTCAGAGTTGTTGTTTTGCCAACTCTGAAAATAGATAATTCGTTATGTATCAAAAACTTATGCACCACAACCTGTTAGCTTTCACACGCCCCGGCGGAGGTGAAACCTCTGGAGGTTCGCTTCGCTCATCCCGTCAGGCTGCCGCCTGACACCCATTCACAAGGTCATGGGCGACCATGCCACCAGAGGCTCCACCTCCGCCAGGGCTTCTCCCTCCACATGGTCTTTCCCGGTGTTTTTTCCGTGACATGTGCCTTCCTCCACCAGATCTTGGCCCTCCACCTGATGCGGTAGCGGGACGCGGCCACGCTGCAGGTTTACAAGAGATTGATTTGCAAGGAGTTATAAAACATGGCGTGGAAACGTGGCCAAAAAAAGCCTGCGTTTCCACGCTCTTGCAAAATTGGTATTTGATTATCAGCGAGTTACGGATTCGCCCGTGGCCGCGTCCCGACGGGTTCTCGTGTTGACAGGCCCAACTTTTTCATAGAAACAAATAATAGTTGTGAATCACCTCTTTCAGTAAGAATTAAAGAAAGATATAAAAAAAAACACTTCAGCAAACGTCTGTAGAGGTAGTGCATCTCAAAGATACATTTTTTTATAAACACAATACCAATTCTCAAAATAATTCCTATTTTAGATGAACTTTTTAAAGCAATAAATGAAAATGAAACGGTTAATCGTTACGTTAGCGGCTGCGGCTATGACATGCAGCGCAATTTTCGCCCAGAACAGGGGCGATATGTATGTAGGTGGAATTTTAGGAGTTTCTGGCGGGTCCAGCAAAACCAGTGTTACTGTCGGCTCGACAACCGTGAAAGGTGACTCCACGCCATCAGACACAGAATTCAATCTGACCGGAGAATTCGGATATTTCTTTGCCGACAACTGGAGAGTAAGCTGTGGGCTCGGTTACGAACTGCTGTCATCCCCTACCGGCAAAAAGGATGGCAAGTG
>OWHX01000088.1_pt1 | contig 52117 bp, 49 predicted proteins | sample 1732801 | NCBI WGS metagenome assembly OWHX01 (sample SAMN05065755, study PRJEB22554) | human gut metagenome | biome: ENVO:2100002; feature: ENVO:00000062; material: ENVO:00002003 | host: Homo sapiens | place: USA
ACACTTCTAGCTTCGTCGGCAGCGTCAGATGTGTATAAGAGACAGGTATGGATAAATCAACACAGGATTCAACCCTATGGGGAGATTCTCCCTACAAGCTTGCGCAATACAGGCAAGCAAATCAGCCTTTAGCGCGGGAGAGAAGCGATGAAAGCCGCCAGCCTTATTAGCAAGTGTCATCATCTCACCATCGCCAATGCGTAAAAAGCTCTTAGACTCGCGCACAAGAAAGTCGATAGACTCCAAAGGATTAAGGATCTTATAAGAAGCAAAAAGCCTCTCCCTAGCAAATAGCTCTAGGAGCAGCGCGCTCTCATTCCTAGGGGCAGTGGCTCTAATCTCATCTAAAATGGGCTTATAGAGCACGCGCGCTATGGGAGCAAAGATCGCTGCATACACTGCTTTAAGCCAAGAGCGTAAGAGATTTTTAAGCTGTCTAATCTGTCGTCCTATTTTCATAGTTTTCCTTTAAGATTCTAGTTGAAGTAAATGCGCAAACACCACGCCATCAATGCCTTGCAAGGCACACTCTTCTATCTGGCTTGAGCCACTAATAACGCAAAGCACCTTAGAGTCTAGCAAATACTCATCTGCTAAGGTTTGATACACCTTAGGACTAGAATCCACTAGCAAATACTTCGGCAAGAAATACGCCCCACTAAGGAACTCCACCACATCGCGCACTCTAATAGCAAAGTCAATACCATTAGCCTTAGCATAAGAGCATAGCACTAGCTCGCCATCATCGTGGAAGTCAAACCACGCTATTTGCTCAAGCAAGCTGCCCTTTGGATTTATTTGGGGACTTGCTTGGGAGCTTGCTTGCAAAGCACGCAAAGATTCTACATCTTTGGTGTGGATAAAATGCGTGGGGTAGATTAAATCGTGCAAGCCTATGATAATCATCACTACTCCTTTACTCTGGCAAGCAAGCTTTAGAGCAGTAGTATTGCCCGCGGAATTTCACCGCCTCACTCATAGGTAAAAACACCCTGCAGTGCGCACAGGATACGAGATCTTGACTTATATCATCTGGTATATGGTCTGGCTCTTTGGTCTCTGCTTGGCTCGGTGCTTTTGTGGCACTAGTGATAAAGTGCCCCACCCTCCTAGCGACAGATAGCACAAGCCATAGCAACGCTAAGCCAAGCAGCAGTAACGCGATCACTCGAAGCATCATAATTCCTTATAGACATAGATTCTAGCATTATAGCGATATAGGGTTACTTTGGGATCGCTGGCATTCAAGGCGATATGGTAGCTTTGCTCACCTTTATAGAGCAAATATGCCCCGTCATCTGCTATAAGCGGCTTTGTAGTGGCAAATATCTGGGCATTGGACAAGCTTGCACGCGAGGTGATGAGACTAGCAGGCTGAGATAGGCTAAGCTCCTGCACGCGCGCATTTTCTACACAAATATTCCTAAGCCCTAGCCTATGCACCACAAAGCGCAAAAACGCCGCCCTCTTTTTCCTAGGCTCACATAAAATAAAGCGTGATTGCTCACATAAAATACCTAGCACAAGCGCAGGCAGCCCAGCCCCAGAGCCTATATCAAGGCATTGATCAAAGGGCTTTATCACGCGCAATGGCAAGGCAGAATCCACAATCTGCCTAAGCATATCCGCCATCGTGCGTGCGCCGCTAAGATTATGAGAAGCATTCCACTCTAGTAAGATTTTGGCATACATTTCTAGCTGCGTAGCTGCTTGCAAGGGATTAGCAGTAGCAAAAGTGGATTCTAGCCAGCGTGCTAAGGCTCGCACATCAAAGCTGCTAGAATCTAGCGCGTAAGGCGTAAGGTCAATGGTATTTTCTAGCATATCGCGCCTAAAGGATTAGCATAGCATCGCCATAGGAGTAGAATCGATACCCTTTAGCGATGGCTTGCTCATAAATCTTCCGCCACTGCTCATAGCCCACCATAGAAGCTACAAGCATTGTAAGTGTGGATTTGGGTAGATGAAAATTAGTCAAAAGATAATCCACATACCGCGGCTTATTGCCTAAGTGCAAGAAAATATCGCATTGCGCGTGCAAGTCGGCATAAGGCTTAGGGTGCGATTCATAGAGCCTTGCGGCAAACTCCACGCTTCTAAGCGCACTTGTCCCCACACATAAGCGTGATTTGGCGCACAAGAGCTTCTTAAGGGCTTGGGCTGTGATATGCAAGGATTCTGTGTGCATTGTATGCTCTCTAATATCAGGGATATCAACACTAGCAAATGTCCCAGCACCAATGTGGAGAGTCAAGTAGGCGATTTGCTCTTTTAGGGCTTCTAGCATTGTGGCGGAGAGATGTAATGAGGCAGTGGGGGCGGCGATCGCTCCTGCTTGCGTGGCAAAGAGAGTTTGATAGTCTTTTATGTCATTGTCATTAGAAGCTCTTTTGATATATGGAGGCAGTGGGATATGCCCTATTTCTTCTAGCATTGCTAGCACGGCTTCTTGACTTAGGGGGGTGAGAGTGGCAATGCTTTCACGCTCAGCCCCTTTTGCTTCTTCTAGGATTCTAGGATTTCTAAAGAAACCTGCTTCGGCTTTGCCTTGCACCGCTATCGCTTGTTTTGCAGTGGGGCTGTGGGAGCTTTGCGCGCCCAAAGCATAATCTCTACTGCCATTTTGGGATTCTAGGGTTTGCGATGAGAAATCGGGGCTTTGCAAGGGCGCGCAAGGGCGCATACTTGGCGTATGTAACCGCAGTGCGCGCGCCGCAATCGCCGATTTATCGCGCAAAGCCGAATCCTTTAGGGAAAAAAAGCGTATAGCTCGGTAGCCATTATCCAGCAGTGCCACCACTTGCGCATAGAATCTAGCGCACACAAATATATCACCAAGCTTAACCCTGCCGCGGATCTGGCAGAGTGCTAGCGCACTAGAATCTAGCGAACTTGCACAAGTGGATTCTAGGGTATTTGCACTTGAAGCTAGCACAGAGAAATCATCTCTAGTGGCAAAGCGGTGGAAAAATATCTCACGCGAAGTTTGTGTGCCAAGCTTTTTGCCATAGATTCTAGCTTTTAGCACGCGCGTGTTGTTTAGCGCGATAATGCAATCCTTAGGGATAAACTCCAGCAAATGCGCGAAAGTAGTATGCGTAATGTGCTCTTTGGCGCGGTCATAAACAAGGAGCTTGGCGGCTTCCCTAGGATAGATTGGAGCAGTGGCGATAAGGTGCTTTGGCAGGGGGTAGTCGTAGCTTGATAGAGCAAACATTACTAAGAATCTAAATCGCTAGAAGTAGGCTCGCTGCTAGATTCTAGGGGCTTCTTGGCTGGATTGATAAACTTAGCAATAAGGATTGAAAGCCCATAGAGTAAAACAAGCGGGATAGCCATAAGCAGCTGCGAGAAAGGATCTGGGGGCGTGATAATGGCTGCGACCACAAAGATAATCACCACTGCATACTTAAAAAACTTCTTCAAGCTCTCATCAGTAATCATTCCAACCCTAGCCAAAAAATACGCTAGCACAGGCAGCTCAAACGCTATGCCAAAGCCCAGCACCACGCGGATAAAAAACCCCACATAGCTCTCCACAGAAATATTGGCTTCAAACATATCGTTCCCAAAAAGCAAAATATATTCAATCATAAATGGAAAGATGATGAAGTAGGCAAAAAGCGCGCCAAGGATAAACATCGCCGTGCCAAAGCCCACAAATGGCAAAATGATCTTTTTCTCATTTTTATACAGCCCCGGCGCGACAAAGAGCCAAAGCTGCCAGAAAATAATTGGCGTAGAAATTGTAAAAGCCGCAAGAAAAGACAAGCTCATCGCAGAAAATATCCCCTCTAGCGGGGTGAGCTGCATTAGCGTGCCTTGCACTCTATCGGCAAATGCGCTTTCAATAGGGATCTTCACAATGGCAAAAATCTGCTTCCAAAATGCAAAGCACACAATAAATGCGGCAATCACACTAACAAGCGCGATAATAAGCCTCTTGCGCAAATCTTGTATATGGGGCTTGAGCTCTTCAAACATTGGCTAGACCTTATTTGTAGCGGGCTTAGTGGATTTGGTGCGCTTAGGCGCAGGGGTGGTAGAATCTAGCTTGCGCGGTGTTCTACTCGCTTGCTTGGTGGGCTTTTTGGGTTTTTTACCAAGCGCGCTAGGTTCTTTGATGGCTTTTGTTTGACTTTTGGACTTTTTGCTAGGAATGCTGGCTTTAGAAGCCTTGGGTGATTCTTGTGCTAAGCTAGAATCTATCGCGCTAGATTCTAGGCTGTCTTTCTTGCTATCGCTAACTTTTGCTGGTGGAAGTGCCTTATACTCACTAAATATCTCATCAATCTCTTGGAGCTGCATATCTTTAGTGATAGTATCAACTTGGGAAGTGAAGTGCTGGTGGTAGCTTATAGCTTCTTGCTGCAAGGCAGAGAGATTTAGCTCGCTATCGATTGTCTGCTTGGCATCGTGGATAGTCTTCTTCACCACCTTGAAAAACTTCGCCACATCGACAATGGCTTGTGGAAGCTTATCAGGACCTAGAAAGATTATCGCCACAATGACAATAACCACTATTTCAAAAAACCCCATACCAAACATACAAAACCTTAGAAAGAATCTATACAGACTTTCTCAATAAAACACTCAAAGACTTCGCTACAAGACTAAAAAACACAAACACACAGCACACTAACGCCCCAGCCAGCGCACTCAAAAACAATAACCCCGTCAAAAAATATGTAACATAAAATGCAAGCACCGCCCCTCCAATCCCAACGCCGACAAAAAGCCCGCTAAAAAAATCAAGGATTGTAGGAAGGTGCTTGTGCAATTTAGTGCCCTTCTTCTTCCACTAGCACCGCACCAGCGAGATAAACATAAGTAAGGATCATAAAGACAAACGCCTGAAGCAGTGCCATAAATGCCAGAATCGCAAAAGGCACAACAGGCACAAGCCAAGGCACAAGCATAAGCATAACAAGCAAGAACATATCATCGCCCTTAATATTTCCAAAAAGACGGAAAGAAAGCGAGATAATGCGAGAGAGATGAGAAATGATCTCAATGGGGAACATAAGCGGAGCTAGCCACTTCACAGGACCCATAAAATGTGCGAAATAATGGATCACCCCTTGTGTGCGGATACCCTCAAAATGGTAGTAGAAAAACACCACAAGAGCTAGCACAAGAGTAAAATCCCACGCTGCCGTAGGTGCTTCAAAGCCCGGAATCATACCGATAATGTTACAAAAAAACACATAAAACCCTATCGTCCCAGCAAGCGGGAAGTATTTGCGCGCCTTTTCTTCACCAATGACATCTTTTGCCATATAGAGCATACCGCTAATGGTTGCTTCATAGAGATTTTGCAAGCCACTGGGGATAACGCGCATATTACGAGTAGCAAGCTTTGCCATAAACACACACACAACCGCGCATAAAATCGTATAAAACGCCGTGATGAAGTGGTGATCAGAATTGATCATTCCAGCAAATGTAAAAAGCCTATCTTCCATAGCAAGTCCTTGTCTTTTAAAGAGATTTGCTAGATTGTGCCGAAATTTTTCTCAATAATTTATTAAACTCACATTTTCTAAGATTCTAGGAGCACATAAGCCCACATCAAGGCGATAGCACAAAAGCTAGAATCTAAACTTCATAAACCTACCGCTCGCGCCCGCCCAAAACTAGCACAGATTCTATCAATTTATCAATATCGCCATCTAGCACGCCATCGGTATTGCTTGTAGCGTAATTGCTTCGCAAGTCCTTTACCTGCTGATAGGGGGCTAGGACATAGCTTCTTATTTGATGTCCCCAGCCTATCTCACTTTTTTCCGCATTTGCCACGCCCTCACTCTGCTTTAGCCGTTCTAGCTCATAGAGTTTGCTCTGCAGCATTTTCATCGCCGTTGCCTTATTTTTATGCTGACTTCTATCGTTTTGACACTGCACGACTATGCCTGTTGGAAAGTGCGTTATGCGGATAGCAGATTCTGTCTTATTCACGTGCTGTCCGCCCGCACCACTAGCACGATAGGTATCAATGCGAATATCCTTATCTAGAATCTCTATATCTATGTCTTCACTTAGCTCGGGGCTTACCTGCACGCTAGCAAAGCTTGTATGTCGCTTGGCATTAGCATCAAATGGGGAAATTCTAACCAGCCTATGCACGCCATTTTCACTTTTAGCATACCCATAGGCATTCTCACCTTTGATGATAAACGCCACCCCTTTAATACCCGCTTCTTCACCATCTTGATAGTCTAGCAGCTCCACCTTAAAGCCCCGCCGCTCACTCCAACGCAAATACATACGATAGAGCATACTTGCCCAGTCTTGGGACTCTGTCCCACCGGCTCCGGGCTGAATGGTAATAATGGCATTTGATGAGTCAAACTCACCACTTAGCATAACCTCAATTTCTACCTTTTGTATATGGCTCTGCAAGGATTCTACATTTTCAAACAACAACTCCAAAGTGCTAGAATCCCCCTCACTCTCTGCTATCTCAAATAGCTCTTTTGCGTCGTCTAGCTCGGCTTTCATCTCCGTATAAGTGTGTAAAATCCGCTCGCATTTTCGCTTTTCCTTTGTGATTTCCCCTGCCTTTTTTGCGTCATTCCAAAACTCTTGGTGCGATTCTAATGTGTTAATCTCATCTAGTCGCTTTTGCAAGGAATCTGGGTTTAGAATCTTTGCGATATTTTGTGCTTTATTTTGCAGAGTTTTTAATAACTCGCCATACTCATAAGAATCCATTATGTGCCTTTTAGGGTGCAATATCACGCATTGTAGCACGGATTGGCTTAATCGCTAATCGCACTAGAATCCACCAAATTCTCACAAAATGCGTTTAAAATCCAAACATATCAAAGCAATAGATTCTACAAGGCTTTGTAGAATCTATTGCGCCATTTAGCAAAACTCCCTAGAATCTTTGACTTAATATTACTTCAAGGATATATTGATATGGATTCTATGCAGGGATTCTTAGCAATCCTACACAAGAGTAAAAAGGACTTTTTTTCTCTCCCTATGATCATTTTAAACATCGCGCCAATTGCACTTGGATTAGCATTATGGGGCGGGATACTCTATGCCTTTTCTGATATTTTGATCACTTATACTAAAGGACTTTTGCCAGAATCTTGGCAGGCATATATCCAAGCTACCGGAGGTATCCTAGCGCAAGGAATTACTATCTCTCTATATATCCTACTTGGCTTTTGTGTGATTTTGTTGGCACTTGTGGGCAATGTCTTTGTTAGTATCTTTTACACGCCACTTGTAGTTGGCTATATTCGCAAGCACCACTACCCACAAATATCAAAACCCACAAGCCTACCAATGACTGCTGCCTTGCAGCAATTTTTAAAGGCTTTTGTCCTGCTATGCGCACTATGCGTGGTTTGCCTACCAATGCTCTTTATCCCAATCATTGGTGGAGTGATAATGCTTGTGCCTTTTTTTATATTTTTCTATCAAACAATGCTGTTTGACATAGGGCACGAGGTGTTGGGGGTAGAGCAATACACCAAGCTACAAGCAACCAAACGCAAATACGCTACCACCTTGCTCACATATCTACTAGGACTCATACCTATTCTAAACTTTTTCACACCACTACTACAAGTGATTATCCTAAGTCATTACTGCTTCCATATCGCTATACAGAACGATACAGCACACACATCTCCAGTGCGCTAATACCGCTCCATAGCAATCACGCCGCTACGCACAATTTCTTTAGGCTTGAAGCGCGACATAGCCTTAATAAGACTAGTGATCCTATGAGGCTTCTCTGTGGCTACAATAATGATGTATTTTTCATTTGCGTTGGCTATTTTGCCATTATAAGCGTGCGCTAAGGCTTCTATACTTGCTAGATCTTCTTCTATGCCAATTTTAATCAGCACGCTTTCTTTCTCTAAGAAGTCGCTATCATCACTAACCTTTAGCACTGGGATAAGCTTATGCAGCTGCTTAATAATCTGCTCAAGCACGCGCGCTTCGCCCTCTGTGGCAATGGTAATCCTAGAGAGATCGCTATCTGGTATAGGGGCTACGGTGAGTGATTCTATATTATACCCCCTGCCAGCAAAAAGCCCTGATATACGCGCCAACACACTATGCTCATTTACCACAACCACACTGATGATCTTTCTTGCCATTTTTGTCCCTATTTGAGAATCATCTTATCCAATGGAGCACCACCGGGCACCATTGGCAGCACGCTTTCATACCGATCCACCACCACATCAATCAAACACACCTGCTTACTATCGAGTGCTTTTTGCATTGTTGGAATAAAGTCTTCTTTGCGCTCAATGCGGAATCCCAACCCGCCAAAGCTCTCCGCTAATGCGACAAAATTTGGCTGCAATGACAAATCTGTATGAGAGAATCTATTTTCATAGAAAAATGTCTGCCATTGACGCACCATACCCAAATAGTTATTATTAAGGATAACATTAACGACAGGGATTTTACTCTCCACACAAGTGATCAGCTCTTGGATATTCATCAAAATACTACCATCACCTGTAATGTTGATAATATGCTTATCCATATTGGCAAAATACGCACCCATAGCCGCTGGGAATCCAAAACCCATAGTTCCAAGCCCCCCACTAGTGAGAAACTCTCTAGGCTCGCTAAAGGGATAAAATTGAGCTGCCCACATTTGATGCTGCCCAACATCTGTAGAGATGATCGCGCTGCCATCTAAAAGCTCTCCCAAACGCTCAATAACCCACTGAGGCTTGATAGAATCTATGCTATCTTGATAACTCAATGGGTGCAGATTTTGATAGCCATTCAAATGCTCGCGCCACTGGCAAAACTCGCTAGAATCTATCTGCGTAGCCATATCGAGTAGCTCTTCGCAAACAGCACTCATATCCCCAACAATAGGATAATCTACTTCAATAATTTTGCCAATAGAGCTTGGATCAATGTCAATATGGGCAATCTTGGCATTTTTGGCAAACTCGCTAACCTTACCTGTAACGCGATCATCAAAGCGCGCACCAAAGCACAATAGCAAATCACATTCACACATTGCCATATTTGCCGCATAGGTGCCGTGCATTCCAACCATACCAAGGTTGTAAGTATCGCCAGCAGCAAGCACACCTCGCGCCATTAATGTCTCCACACTTGGAAGTCCAATCTTATGGACAAAATCGCGCACCAGCCTGCTTGCATTGCTCGCTACTGCGCCACCACCTATATAACCCAAAGGCTTTTTTGACAACTTAATAGCTTCAATAAGTTTTTTGATTTGACGCTGATTGGGCTTATAGGTCGGTTTATAGGTGCGCAGATTTACCTCGCTTGGGTAGATAAACTCACCCATATTTGCCGAAATATCTTTAGGAATATCTATTAGCACTGGACCACATCGCCCACTTCTAGCAATATAAAATGCCTCTTTAATGATCCGCGGTAAATCTTTAATATCTTTTACAAGGAAATTGTGCTTTGTGCAAGGGCGGGAGATACCAACTGCATCAATCTCTTGAAATGCATCGGTGCCAATTTGAGCCACAGGCACTTGCCCACTAATCACCACAAGCGGGATAGAATCCATATAGGCTGTGGCTATGCCTGTTACAGCATTAGTAAAACCGGGTCCAGAAGTAATAAGTGCCACCCCCACTTTCCCACTTGCGCGAGCATATCCATCTGCAGCGTGAATGGCTGCCTGCTCGTGCCGTGTAAGAATATGCCGAAAATACGACTGCTTATACAGCTCATCATAAATATTTAAAACAGCACCACCGGGATACCCAAAGATAATCTCCACGCCCTCTAAATGTAGAGCCTCGATAAGCATTTGGGAGCCATTTAGCACACCACCCATAGTATCCCCCTACTCCATAGCACCTAGAAAGTGCTTAATCGTTGCATTACTTCTTATTTAGACTGCGCTTCAAAAATAGCCTTAACTCCGCCATTCTCACCATCTTTTTCAAACACAAGCTTGCCCTCTTGAAGCACAAAATGCACAGAATTATCAGAAAATAGCTTAATAAGCGACTCTTCAATCTCCATAGATTTTGGCTCACACAACATTCTAGTCATACCAGAATTGGCACTTTGAAATTGATCACCATTTGTCTTATAAGACCCAAAAAATGAGTTGCAACCGGAATAGCCGTTAAACTTATCCTTATCAATAGTGATCGACACGCGCCTATCGCTATGACTTGTATCAATAGGGTTTCCACCATCACTTAAAGACACAAGATTCCAAGTATTATACAGCTTCGCAGAGTCATCTCCACAAGCTACAAACGCCAAAGCCAAAGCACATATACCCAAAGTTTTTTTCATACAATTCTCCTTGCTTTTAATACTAATTTTCTGCAGGTTTTTTAGGATAGCAGAACCGATACCCTCTTCTGCGCACTGTCTCTATCGTGGCAATATTAAGCGGCTTATCCATCTTCTGCCTAATTTGATTGATCGCCACTTCAATGACATTTGGAGTTACCAGCTCTGGCTCCTCCCAAATAGCATCAAGCAGCTGCTCTTTTGACACAATTTGATCGCGGTGGCGAGCCAAGTGGGTCAGCACTTCAAATGGTTTGCCCTTAACCTCAATCTCCTTGCCCTTGTAGGTGATCTTTTCTTCATCTGGGTTAATCACAAGATCATCAATCTCAATCGTGCTAGATCCCCAGAATCTCAAGCGAGCTTCAATCCTAGCAAGCAATACCGGAAATTCAAAAGGCTTTGCGACAAAATCATCAGCACCACTTTTAAACGCCAAAACCTCTTGATCCGTTTTTGGCTTGTGGGCTAGCACAATAACAGGCACCCTAGGAGATTTCGCCTTCACCTCTGCAATCAAATCCAAACCATTTCCATCGGGCAGTTTGATACCAGCAAGCACTAAATCGTAGTTGCGAATATTGACATAATACGACCCATCTTTCATACTTTCTGCTATGTCTGTTTGATATCCGCTCGCATTAAGCTCATCGCTGATTTTCTTGCTTAAAGTCGCATCATCTTCAACCACTAAAATACGCATATTTCCTTCCTTAAAAGCTTGTCTTTGGAATCTTGAGTATGTTGCTTGTGGCATACCAAGAAATGCTAAGGCTGGATTATAGCACAAAATACCGCTGATATTCAGCTATTTCTTATAATTTTTTTATTGTAGTTAAAGCATTATATAACTACACACAAAACACAAAGCTAGAGACTTAAGTAGGCGTGTAGAAAATCACTCCAATCCACAAGGCTACCTGCAAGCCACCTACTTGCACATTGATAAAATACCCGCTATCCTTTATTATTTGTATCGCGTATTGTCTATGCTTCTACAAACTTTTGTAAAAATTATGTAAATATTTACTTTTGTGTTTCATAATTCCAACCAGCCGGACAGCCAATGTCCGGCTAAACGCATTTTTGAGAGTGTCTTTTACATTATCTTAGTTTTATGCGTTGCTCTCCTTTTTGTTTATTTAACTCCTTATCACCTTGCGCTCCCCCTGGCGACAAGGTGGTTCCTATCTACAACATTAACTATTTAGATGTAATGCCTAGATTCTATAAATAATTCACAAGCGACATTTGGTTGATTCTGCTTGTAGAATTCATCACGGCACTTAGGTTTGTTGTGATATTGGAAAATTTATTATAAGTGTCGGCAATATCTGTGCCGATATTTTGCCCCTTAAGCCCCTCGATCTGTGTCTTTAGAATCTCGTGGCGGCGTATGACATTTTCAAAGGTTTTGCCGTGCGAGCCATTGAGTGCAATGATCTTTTCTATATGGTCGCTTAAGTGGTCAAAGGCTGTTATGCCATTTTGCACCCCTTTATTGCGCATAATAGCACCATAAGTGTCTTTCGTTCCAGCACGATATATACCCTTGCGCACTGCTTCAATAATCTCATCAATTTCTTTGAAAAAATTGATTTCTGGCGTATCAATCACTAGTGCATTATTGGCATTAAGGCGTAAGGAGTTTGTATTGCGCTTAAGTTTATCCTGCGAGAAGTCATTGGTGCTCGCATCATAAAACATCACATTCATTCGTGTAACAGAGCGCATTTTATCTTGGATTTGGATTCTACCATCTGGAGTCATCATCACATCAAACATTCCTTTAGCATCGGTGAGTAGCTGGACATATGCATCTTTAGTCGCCTGCACGACACCACCCTTTGGTGGCTCAACTGCCTTATAAGAATCATTGTCTTGATTACTATAATTTAACGCTATGCTTATTGCATCCATAAGCTGGCGGTATGTTACATCATCAGGCTTTGTAATGCTTACTCCCGGGGGCTCATCGATAGGATTAAACAATGGGATAGTATAATCCTGCCCATCTCCAAGATTTGGTAGCAGCATATACGCCCCTGCCTGATCAAACACAATACGCGCCTCCACTTGCACACCATTCATATCATTAACTTTTAGCAAATACGACTGCCCCTCTATACTTGCCCCCACAACATCACTCAATCTTGTTTCACCATTTGCATAGCCACTACCATTGGCTAGAACCTGAGAAAGACTAGAGGTAATCTTTGAGCCTTCCACTTGAAAAAATGTGCGATCATACTCATTGGCGTAATCTGTAGGTATGCCATCAGTCTGTGCGCCAAACTCATCAAGTGTCGTTAGCGCAATGGAAAATCCGTGCTCACCATTAAAGGGCGGATCTTGGAAGTCATGAGCCTGATTGGCGACATTATTATCAATAACAATCAAACGCCCTTTGGTGATTGTTACATCAATATTGCCGCCAAAATGCTCCTTAATAGCCTGAGCAAGATCTCTAGCAGTAGCACCCTTAATATCAAAACGCAAGAAGTCTAGCGGCTCTTTCCCCTCTCCTGTATCAATCTTGCCATCTGGTGTATTTGGGCGTGTGCCACTAATGAGTAAAGTAGAGACATTGGGCGGAAAAAGCTCTTCAAGCTTTGTGGTCATCTCAGCAGCCTTATTGTCCCTAGTGATAAAAGCAGTAGGTAGCTCTACCTTGCGGAAGTCGCTTCGATCCGTTACCCCCACAGCTGTCGATACTGCTCTATCAGTGAGAAATGCGCTCTGGTTGTAAGCTGTAACACGCGCGCCACTAGTAATTAGCTCATCAATATCATCAACATCCATATCACTTGATATCATATGAAAATCTATCCCCGATTTCCCCGGCTCTAAATCTTTAATCTCAATCTGCCCCCACTGATTGAGCGTAACTTCTACAACTTTATTTAACGCAGTATTGCCAAACTCCTTGCCAATGCGATCAAGCAAGTCCTGCACTTTTGTCGCGCGCGCATCATTGGAAAATCCTTTATCCAAAGAAAACTTAGACTTAAACACTGATCCATCGGAGCGCACACCACGCAAGTAAAAATACTCTGGCTTATCATTACTCGGATCACTATCATCATCACCGATTAAATCGCGCAATGTATCGCTGGCTTTAATATATACTTCTTCAGAAAGATTGCTGCGATTAGAGCTATCCATAACACCCGGATGCAGCTTGGATTGATTGAGCATTTTTAAATTAGTGGTGATAATGCGCTGCTTATCAGAATCTCTACCAAAGAACAGCTCCTGCCCTGTTATATTATATGGCACAAGATTGTGCGAGCTTACTAGGACATTAAGCTTCTCATCATTGCCATAATAATTGCCATCTTCATCAAATGGCGGGTGATCTACTCTGCTTCCACCAAAGATAAAATTCCCACCAATGGAAGTATTTGCTAAACTTAAAAAATGCTTTTTTAAAGCCTCCATATCATTGGCGATAGCTTCTCTTGAAGCTGGAGAGTGTATATCGTTTGCCGCGTGGATTAGCTTTGTTTTAAACTGCACCATTGTTTCTGATAGATCTGACAAAGTTTTATCAGTATTAAGCGTAGCAGTTTGAGCGTGCTCGGAGACATCAATCCCTTGGGCTAGATTATTGATCTCATTTTCAAAGCGGAGATTTTGGTTATAGACACTTGCATCTTGGTAGCCGTATTGGATTTTTAGCCCAGAAGCAATCTGCGTGTTTTTATCATTAAGCTTGTTTTGCAAGGTGTTTTGATAGTGATTCATTTGGTTATACTTCGTCCCAAATGTGATACGCATACGCTTCTTTCCTTGTTGTAGAATCTAAATCTAGCTTACCGCCCTAAATCCCTGTATTATAGCAAATGTAAGCAAAAAAAGTGCCACTTTAGATTCTACCCCTCACTATTTCCACGCCTGCGTAAGAATCTTTGTGTAATCTTTATAAACTTGCTTGGCATTGGGCAGGATTTTATCATTTACTTTGCGCAATGGATAGATTCTAAAGTTTTTCCCATTTTCGTGGTGTGTGTAGATCAATTCCGCACGCACATCGCTTAAGGACACCCTAGGCACAAATTCCCCCGCCTTTTGCCTAGCAAGGAGAGCTTCGCGCTTTTTTGTATCAAATAAATGTATCCGCACAGAAGTGAGCATACCCACGCGCTTGTTTGTGCCCTTTTGCGCGGAGATAAGATTCCCGTGGGAGTAGATCACAAGCGTATTGCCGATTTTTTCAATAGGCTGGATTACATGGGGGTGATTGCCTATGACAATATCCACACCAAGGCTTGCTAAAAATGCTGCCAGCTCTCGTTGCTCCTTGCTTGGAGTGAAGTCATACTCTATCCCCCAGTGCATCGATACAAGTAGTAAATCCACCTTATCTCGCAGTGCTTTTATATCCTGTGCAAGCATTTCTTTGGTATAGACATTGACAAGATACTCCTTGCCCTTTGGGATAGGGATACCATTAGTCCCATAAGTATAAGCAAGGAGCGCGTAGCTAATGCCATTTTTCTCATAGATTCTAGGCTTTGCCCTATCTTCTTGGCTTACATAGCTTCCTGCAATAGCAATCGCTCGCTCTTTTTCCTGCCTATGCCAATACTCAAGCATAGCGCGCACACCCTTTTCACCTTTGTCTAGCGTGTGGTTGTTCGCTAGGGAGATTAGATTAAAACCTAGCTTTAGCATACAATCTCCAAACTCCTGCGGAGAATTAAAAGATGGATAGCTACTAAGCCCAAGCTCCACACCACCTAAAATCGTCTCTTGATTGTAAAAGGCTAAGTCATAGCGCGCAACAAGTGGTGCGATAGGAGCAAACATCGGGGCAAAGTCATAAACAACTTTACTAGATTCTAGCTTTTGGGCATCGTTATAAACAGGTGCGTGCAAAAGCGCATCGCCTGCCATCACAAGCGACAAAGAATGCGCTCGAGTAAAAAGCCGCTTTGCTTTTGGCAGCTTGGCTTCGTGGCTAGCTGCGCTAGATTCTAGCGGGAAGCCACAAAGCAAGCCAAATACAACAGCACATAGCCAAAAAGCGCGTAGATTCTGCCGCATTTACTACTACTCCCAGCCTAACCCAAACTAGAATCTATAACCCCATTTTACCCGGGTTTAAGATATTGTTTGGATCAAATGCCCGCTTAATCGCCTTAAATAAATTCATCTCTTCTTGCGTAAAGGCTAGATGCATAAATGGAGCCTTTGAAAGCCCTATGCCGTGCTCACCACTAAGCGTGCCCTCTAGCTCCACAGCAATAGCAAAAATCTCTTCAATACACGCATAGCCGCGAGCTAGCTCATCTTTGTCCTCTGGGTTTGGCACCATTACATTTGTATGCACATTGCCATCGCCCGTATGCCCAAAGCAAGGAATCTTAAAGCCATATTTCTCGCTCATTTCTTGGATTCTAGCGAGTAGCTCTGGCAAGCGAGAGCGCGGCACTGTGATGTCTTCATTAAGCTTTTTTTTGCCATAGACTGTAATGCTCTGGCTTACATTTCTTCTAGCAAACCATAGGTCTTCTTCTTCTTTAGAGTCTTTAGCCACGACAAATTTCGTGCAGCCATTTTCCATAAAGCGCGCTTGAAGCAAGCTCAAATCAGATTCTAACACTTCTGGCAAATCCCCATCTACTTGTGTGATCAAAATCGCACCCGCATCTTTTGGCAGCCCCTTATGGAATCGCTCTTCTACTGCTTGGATTGAGAGCTGGTCTAAGAACTCCATAGCCACAGGCGTAATGCCGCTTGCCATACTCCTATACACCGCATTCATCGCATCTTCAATGCTTGCAAACACGCCCATAGCTGAGCGTTTGTGTTTGGGCTTAGGGATAAGCTTTAGTGTAAGCTCTGTGATAACTGCTAGCGTGCCCTCGCTGGCGATTAAGATTCCAGCGATGTTGTAGCCTGCGACATCTTTAATCGTCTTTTTCCCCGCGCGGATAATATCGCCATTAGGCAGCACTGCACGCAAGGCAAGCACATAATCTTTAGTGATACCATATTTTGCCGCGCGCATTCCCCCAGCATTCTCACTCACATTGCCCCCTAGCGTGCTGTAATCTTGGCTAGCAGGATCTGGCGGGTAGAAAAGCCCTCTTTTTTCTACTTCGTTTTGAAAGATTTTATTCACCACGCCCGGCTGCACTCTGGCGATGAGATTTTTCTCATCAATTTCTAATATCGCATTAAAGTGCTTTTCTAAGCTCAATACAACACCGCCACTACTTGGAAGAGCTCCACCCGTGAAGCCACTCCCAGCACCTCTGGGGACAATGGTGATTTTATGGGTGTTGCAGTAGCGTAAAATCGCGCTTACTTCCGCTTCATCACGCGGATAGACAATCGCATCTGGCTCGTATCTCTCCCTTGTCGCATCATAGCAGTAGGCAAGCAAATGCGCTTTGTCTGTGTGGCAATTATCCTTACCGACAATCTGTGTCAAAGCCTGTATATGTGTGGATTCTAGCATGGCACACCCCTTAGTGTAGTTATGGTGATTGTAGAAACGCCTTGCCCTGTGCAACTAGCGCGTCATAGTAGCGGAAATACTGTTTGGAGTGCTTTTTGAGCAGTGCTGCATCAAGCGATCCACTAGAAGCATACTGCACCCTAGAAAAAAATGGCGCGATCGTGCTGCCACTCTCAAGCTCGCTCGTGGAGAATGCGTGCTTCTCTAGCACCACTAAGCTTTGACAATCAAGCACATTAAGCGATTGCGTAGCGATCACAAATAGCAACCCTACATTATAGATTCTACATACTTTATTCAAAAACGCAGGCTTAGGATCAAAACTCCCTATATCAAACAAATACGCCACCATCAAATCAGAATTTAAAAACTCAATGCTTGGATACGCATTGCGCACTTGCTCGTAAGATTCTAGTGTAGGTGCGATGATAAAAGCACGATTATTTAGCGTGCGGAAATAAACTTCATCGCCAACATCTGGGGCATTTGTAGGAGATGGGAGATACCTTTGCTCCAGCACCCCATCTTCTTGCAATGCCGCAAATGCCACACCAGAATCTACCTTAACAACTACGACTTCTGCAATCACACTTGCATAATTACTATCAAACCTATGCCAAACAAGCCCACTCTCACCCACTTTCAAATCCATAGCAGGGAGCTGCACAAGCTTTGCTTGCTTATCGATAGATTGGATACTAAGTTTTAGTGGATTTTGAAGCGAATGCCCATAGACCCACAAACAGCCAACAATCATTACGCAAAAAACATATCTCACGCTAATCCTTAAGAATCTAATCTCCACACCCCGCCAAAGTCCCACTACGACTGATACTGATCAAAAAAGTAGTTAATAGCAAAGCCTAGTGCTGGAGTTTTATGATAGCTCTCATCTCTAATAAAAGCTAGCGCGCAATCACGCTTTAAGTAAAGCACTTCAATCTTCTCATCATCAATCCCGCCTCCAAGCGCGCGCTTATCATCTTTAGACACCTTGGCAAAAAATATCGTCTGTCTAGCACCACTAATCCCAACTGCTGTATAAAAAGTCGTAATTTTCTCCAAGCGATCGGCACTAATCTCATAGCCACACTCTTCAAACACTTCTTCTGCTGCAATTTCTTCTAAAGTTTTTTTAGACTTATCTACAAGTCCAGCACAAAGCTCATAAATATAGCCATCATTATTGCGCATAAACACCGCAGGGCGAAACTGCTTAACAATCACAAATGCATCAAGATCAACTTCATAGAGCATAATCGAAACGCTATCGTGCGAGTGGATAATATCCCAGCTCTTCTCTATGCCATCTTGCTTATAAAACAAACGCACAGGCTTAATGAAGCGAGAATCCTTGCAAGAATCTTGCCGCAAATCTGTAATCTTAGGTGTAGGAAGCGGGGAAGAGAGAAAATACTTTTTCATAGCTACTCCTTAGCAAAAAGATAAAATGACTGCGCACTAAAATCACTCGCCTGCAAGGCAGAATCTATAGCTTGCTGATAGCCCTGCGCTACGGATAAAAACTCTTTCTTTTCTTTACCACTAAGCTCGCTTTTGGCTGTGCGGATTCTACCCAGAGGGTTGATTGGCTGGTTGAATTTATAAACACCAAAATGCAAATGCGGTCCTGTGCTCATACCTGTGCTGCCTACCCTGCCTATGATAGTGCCAGATTTTACATAAGCACCTAGGCGCGTATGAATGGTCTGCATATGTGCATATAAGGTTTTTAACCCACCTTCGTGAGCGATCTCCACCACCTTGCCATAGCCGCCCCTAACCCCAGCAAACACAACCTTCCCAGATGCCGCAGCGCGGATAGGTGTCCCAGCTTTAGCGACATAATCTACACCATAATGAGGGCGCACAACCTTCAAAATAGGGTGCTTTCTGCCGTGCGAGAATCTAGAAGAAATACGCGTGTATTGCACGGGCACTTCTAGCGTGAAGCCAGCCATTTCCTTTGCATTATTGTCGTAGTAGTGTCCATTTGTGTGCAGGAATACGAAATTTTGCTTTTTAGCCGTCTCAATCATACCTGCTTGAATGTTTGGAATCCCAAAAGGCTTGCCCAAACGATAATCTCGCTCAAACACAATAGCCAATCTATCACCAATGTGCATAGTGCGAGATGCAACACTCTTGCGATAAATATTAGAAAACTCCGAAGCAAGCAAAATATCTGCGGTTGCATTCATAATATCCTGATATGGAGAGTTTTGCACAGATACAACAAGAGTTTGACTTTTGGCAAATGCGATAATGGGGATAAAATCTAACTTATAAGTATCCTTTGTCTTATAGATATGCATTTGCACACTATCACTAATAGGGATAAGTGCGTGGAGCAGGTCGCCAGAATCATTGCGCAAGGTATAGTAAGTCGCATTGGCTTTCACTTCTGCGGTTAGCTCTTTATCTTGTGGTGAAAGATTGTAATACAGCTTCAAAGGTATGAGATTTTGCTCAAAAAATCCCAGCAAAGTCAAGCCGCTCCCCCAGCTTAACCGCTCACCAACTGCCCCATACCCAAACTGAACACCACACGCACACAGCAAGCACAACGCCACAAACTTTCTAGCACAAGCCTTTTGAAAAGCCACCACACATCTTTTTATATCCATAAGACAAATCATCAAAATCCTTAACAACACAAGCCACACTCTTTGCTATATACGCTCACTATACAAATGAACCAACTTTTAAATAGCTATGACTGATACTCGACTAAAAAGCCACAATTATAATGAATTTTTGTGAAATCTTGAAATATTTTGGCGGTGTTTATTATATAATGCCCCCTTGCGCAAGCAATCTTAAACATCAAACACAAGTGCTGTCGTGTTTTTAAAGGTGTTAGTATGGATATGAGAACTTGGATATTTCCCACTATCTGTTTTATATTTTTTTGCTATGCGATGGTGTTTGTCGGTGTTTTTACCTACCACATTAACCCAAATGTTTCTTTGTTCCAAAATGGTCAAAGCCATAAAAAAGATGCCACAAGTGTCGAAAGTTTCCAAAAAGAGCTGAATAAAGCTATAAAATAAGTGGAGAAAATGCTAAAATTCCCACACAAAAGGTCGATATTGACCTATAAGAATCTATAACAAGGAGCGAAAGATGATTAGTTCGATTAACTCAAGTATCGCAGCAGCCAGCTCTAGTACGCAAGTACATAGAGATGAAGAAAGCAGGATTCTAGCTCGCAAGAGCAAAGATATTGAAGAAGTTACAGAGCAAAACAGAGTCGCACAAATCAAGGAGGCCATCGAAAATAAAGATTACCAAATCGATCTACGCAAAACTTCTGAAAAAATGGCACTAGATTTGCTTAATGTCTAAAAACCCGCCTTGCTTCTCCTTTGCCACGTGGCTTAGGCTTGGCGCGGGTAGCGAAGGATTAAGCAATGCTGATTCAATACTTACACGGTGCCATACAAGACCTAAACACTCTCATATCCTATACTAAACTCGACATAGAAGCCATTAAGCGCGCTGATCACGATGAAATATTTGCGCGAAATGTCAAAAAAGACGCGCTCATTAAGGAATTTGAGGTCAAAAAAGCCCTACTAGACCAAGAAGTGCGCGCCTGTATGGAAAAAGAACCGCAAAAAAATATGGCGGAAGTTATCGGGCAAGAAGCGGTGGATTTGTTTGGAGTAATGCGAGAGTCCCTCAATGAGCTCAAAAAAGTAAATAGCGACTACGCGCGTATGGTGTTTGCCGTGTCGGAGTTTTTCACTTCGCTTATGGACAAGCTCATACCAAAAGACCTGCCAGCGTATGGCGAAAACAAGCGCATAACTACTCCTAAGCACACAAGCTTTCTACAAATCCAAGCATAAAGAGCAAGATATGGGCGGTATTCTCACCTCACTAAACACTTCTTACACAGGCTTGCAAGCCCACCAAGTTATGGTGGATACCACAAGCAACAATATCTCTAATGCAAGCGATGAATTTTATAGCCGAAAGCGTGTCATCGCGCAGCCTGAAAAGCCGCTTGTTATGCATCAAGGGCTTATTATGGGCAGGGGTGTTGATGTCCAAGCCATACGCAGAATCCACGATGACTTTGTGTTTGATCGCTATACAAAAGCCGGATCAGAAACGGCATTTTTTCAAAATAGCTTTGACACTTTACGGGAGATTTCAGCCCATTTTCCAGATGTTGATGGGGTGGGGATTTTCAATGACTTAAGCACATATTTTAATGCGTGGAAAGATCTCTCTAAAAATCCAAAAGACGCAGCACAAAAGCAAGTGCTCGCCGAAGCTACGCAAGTTTTAACAAGAAATATTAGAGATACGAGACTAAAACTTACTGCCATACAAAGACAAGCAAGCGAGAATCTAGAAACACTTGTAAAAGAAGCGAATCGACTAGGGTTTGAAATCGCCCACCTTAATCAAAAAATAGGTGAAATGGAAGATGCCAAACAATACAAGCAAGCAAACGAGCTGCGCGATAGACGCGATGAGTATGAATATCATATGATTGAAATTATCGGGGGCAAGGTATTTAAGGGGCACTTGAGAACAGACTCTCTAACTTCACCTAGAAATGCTGATTTTGATGAAAACTATGTAATGAATGTCGCGCAAGGGTTTAATATCGTAGATGGCTACACATTCCACCCGCTGACCTTAGAGAAAGAAAACAATGCCGAGCACCTAAACCGAGTCTATTACCGCACTTATGACTTTAAAGATGTGGATATTACAGACAAAATGAATGAAGGCAAAGCAGGCTCACTAATCAATCTCTATAATACAGGCTACAATGGGACAAAAGTCGGGCATATCCAGCGTTATATCGACTTGCTTGATACTTTTGCGCAAGGATTTATGGAGGCTACAAACGCCATCTATGCGCAGTCAGCTGCCCACTCGCTCATCGGATCAGAAGTAACTTTTGAGCGCAATCAGGCTCTCAAGGATTCTGGCTACAACTTTAAAAATGGCTCTTTTGACCTTATAGCCTACAATACCAATGGACAAGTGATCACCAGCAGAAGAATCTATATCGATAATGTAACAACTATGCACGATATTGTGCGGCAAATCAATGCAAATAGCGATGATAATAACGACAATAACGACACAAACGACTTTGATGATTTTTTCCGTGCGCATTTTGATCCAGTGGTCAAAAAGTTTGTCGTAGAAGCCAAGCGACCAGCAGATGGATTCTATGTGGGCATTAAGGATAATGGCACAAATTTCACAGGGGCAATGGGGATTAACAAATTTCTCCAAGGAGATAGTGCTAAAGACATTCACCTAAACAGAGAGTATGAAAAAGACCCCACCTATATACGCCCGTGGCTCACGCCAATTAATGGGAATTTCGATGTGGCAAATATGATGCAGCAGCTTCAATACGATAAGGTGGATTTCTACAATAAGCGCACTAAGATCAACTCCACAATGAAAATTAGCGAGTTTTATCAGTATGCCGCTGGGCGCGTGGCTACCGATACAGAAGAAACACAGCGCACCCTAGATACCAAGAAGTCTGTCTATGAAGCCACAAAGAAAGAGCATTTATCAATTACACAAGTAAGCATTGATGAAGAAATGGTGGATCTCATTAAGTTTCAAGGTGGTTATGCAGCAAATGCTAAGGTCATTACAACAATCGATAGAATGATAGAAACACTTCTTGGAATTAAGCAGTAGCAGGACTCTCGCCACCAAGGCAAGTAGAATCTAGCCACTGCGATCAAGCGCAATGGCTAGGAGATTTATGAGAGCTGGGCATTCACCATCCAAATAGCCTTTTCAAGCTCTGCTAGTTTGTCATCGCAATATGAAGCCGTAACCCTATCGTCATCTTTGTCGGCAAGCTTAGCCAAGCTCTCAAAATCTTCGTGCAAGTGGTTGTAGATCTTAAGGACTTCCTTTAGAATCTCTTTTGAAGTGAAGTTTGTTTTCGTCTCTTCTTTGACTTTAGAGATTTTAACTGCCTCAGCAAGTGTTACCACAGGTGTGCCATCAAGCTGGATAATGCGCTCTGCTAGATCATCAAACATATCGGCAAACTTTTCATAAATCTCTTCTAATGCCTTATGCGCCTGCGGGAAATCACTGCCCCTAACATTCCAGTGAAAATTATGCACTTTCATATAAAGCACAATGCTATCAGCCTGCAATTTTCGTAGATTTTCAACAACCTTATCTGCCTTTTTCTTCTCTTTCATTACTTACTCCTTAAAGTGTGAGATGGCTTTATTCTACTCTCAAAAAGTAATATTTTTATAAAATTTATTATTTATTTAATCACTACGCCACCTGATCGCGCATATTCTTATAGATTCTACTATAATACAATTTTTACTAAGGGTATATTTATGGGCGATACACTCCACCACTTATACATTGAGCATCAAGCCATCTTGCATAGTATAGGAGTGCTTATAGCCGTATTTGCAAGCACTTTTCTCACAAGATTTATGCCTTTTATCGTATTTCGCAAAAGAGCTATACCAAAGTCCCTTATCACCTTAGGCGAAGTGCTACCACCTGCGCTGATAGGTATGCTGCTTGTCTATTGCTTCGCTTCTGTGGATATTGTGCATACGCCTTTTGGGCTTAATGAATTGTGCGGTTTTATCCTAACAGCTTCTATCTATCTTCTCACCAAAGTCGGCGTGCTAGCCGTCATAGGCGGGACAATCGGCTATGCCGCAATTGTGCAAACACAAATACTCCACACCCTCCTAGCCGTTATTTAAAGCCTTGGACAAGCGACCCTATTAGCAAGTTAAATCCATCAACTAGCACAAATACTAGAATCTTAAAAGGCAGCGAAATCATCACCGGCGGCACCATCATCATACCCATCGCCATAAGGATTGAGCTTACCACCATATCAATCACCAAAAACGGCAAATAAAGCAAAAACCCTATCATAAACGCCGTCTTTAGCTCGCTAATCATAAATGCAGGTATCGCAATGGTAATGGGCACATCAGCTGTTGTTTGTGGATTGGGCAAACCCCGAATACGATAGAACAATGCCAAATCTTTCTCGCGCGTGTTTTTTAGCATAAACTTCTTAAAGGGCTCGATAGATCGCTCATAAGCTTCTTCATAGCCAATTTGCTCTTCTACATAGGGCTTGACCCCTGCTTGCCACGCTTCTTTCCCAATGGGCTCCATAATAAAAAATGTCAAAACTAACGCCAAAGACACTAGAATCTGTGTGGGCGGGGATTGCTGCGTGCCAAGTGCTGTGCGCAAAAATGAAAACACAATAATAAGCCGCATAAAGCTTGTCATCACAAGCACAAGAGAAGGTGCCAGAATTAGCAGTGTCAAAACCACCACAACATTAAGGGAAGTTACAAGCTGCTGTGGAGTATCTGGCGCGCTTAAAGAGAGATTAACCGTAGGGATAGTAGGGGCAGCACCCGCGCTAACAACGCTCAAAATCGCTATAAAACAAACAGCCCACAAACGCCGATAGATTCTAGCCCTAGAATCTATCATTTCTCGCTCACAATGCGCATAGTGCTGTTTTCATACACGACATAGAGAATCTTCTGCGCACTAGAAGTGTAGCTTGGCTTGCCATTTTTATAGGCGCGATAGTCCTGCGCAAAGCTAATGCGAAACATCTGCCTATGCTCTTCATTAGGATATGGGACGACACTAATATTGCTAAATTTTATGACCTTATCTTCCTTTTTGGCAAACACTTGACGCTTATAGTTGGTAAAGGCATTAAACTTCATACCATCTGGGCGTGAAAAATCCTTAGAGTAAAAGGACAAATACTTATCCAAATCATTGGCGATCCACGCTGCACGCCACGCATAGAGCTGGGCTAGCAGCAGGGCTATCTCATCTTTAGTGGGCTTGTGGATATTCTGCTCATAAGAAATTAGCAAAGCTTCTTTATAATTCACCATTTTGCCAAAATCGCTTAAGACATTGTTTTCAATAGCGATACAGCCCTTTGTATTAAGCTCTTCTCTGTTGCCATCAAGCGGTAGCCCGTGGATCCAGATTCCGTGTCCTGTTTTTTTAAGCGATTTGTCGTAATTATTTGGATAGTCAGTCGCATACGCCAAAGGTCCATAATATGGCGGCAGCCTCGTAAGCTTGTCTGTGAAGTCATATACCCCAAGTGGCGTAGTCAAATCCCCAGATAAACGCTTATCGCCCTTGCCTTTGCCAACAAGTGCTGGAAGCTCCTTAACCAAAGTGAGCTGCCCCTTTGGCGATATGGTATAGAGTGCAAGATTTGGGACACTTTTATCGGAGACAAATAAATATTTATACCCCTCAAAATACCCAAAATCTGTATTTCTACCTTGCAAAACACTAAGCCAAAAGTCCTTTTTCTGTAAATAGCTCTCTAAAATCTGTGTAACTTTCTCTGTATCGCCACTGCGATAGGTTTGAACAATCCTAGCCGTATCAGCATCAAAGCCCTGCAACACGCTAAAGCCAAAAAGCACCATCATAAAGTGCCGTATCTTCATACGCTTCCTTTCAAACTCGCCTTATTTGCTTTGTTGTAGCTCGAAATTATACCCAAAACTCTTAAGATTACTCTTGTTTTTTGCCCACTCTCTATCGACAACCACCTGCAAATCCAAAAACACCTGCTCGCCTAAAATCCGCTCGATACTCGCCCTAGCAGCCGCACCTATACGCTTAATCGTGCTGCCATTTTGCCCGATGATAATTTTTCTTTGCGAGGGCTTTAGGACATAGATTTTCGCGCTAATGTATGTGATCTCCCCACCGCTACGCTTAGGCTTGCGTGTGAATTGCGTTACAAGCACATCGCTCTCATAAGGGATCTCATCGCTTAGATTTTCAAAGATACTTTGACGCACCATTTCTCTAGCGATTTCACGCATTGTGTGGGTTGTTATATCTTCTTCATCAAAAAGCGCAGGAGAGTGTGGCAGCAGCGCAGATATGGATTCTAGTAGCTCTGTAATATTGCGCGATTTTTTTACACTTATGGGAATGAGCGCGCTAAATTTATCGCTAAATCTCGCATATTTTCCAAGCACTTCTAGGAGGTTTGCAGGTGGGAGCATATCGATTTTGTTGATGACAAGAATATGCTTGCGGTGCAAGTCTTGCTCATAGAATAGCTCTAAAAACTCTTCATACTGCTTTGTATCATCAAAGGCTGATGCCATAAACACGCACACATCGCAATCTCGCATAGTCTTTAGCGCAGCTTCTAGCATAAATTGATTTAAAAGCTTTTCGCGCTTATGGAGTCCGGGCGTATCGACAAAAACAAGCTGGCAAGCAGTCTTATCTCTTGTGGTGTAGGGGATAATAAAGCGCATAGTATTGCGCGTGGCATTTGCCTTGTGTGAGATTAGGGCTAAATGCTCGCCTGCTAGCAAATTTAGCAAGCTAGATTTCCCAGCATTAGGTCGCCCCACCACGCCGACAAACCCAGCACGCGTAACTCTAGATTCTAGCTCCTGTGTAGCTCCTACACTAGAATCCACTTTTTGGATTCTAGCTTGTGAAGAATCTTTCATAGAATATAGCGCGACATATCGGCATTGCTCACTACATCGCCTAGCTTTTGCTCTACAAGCTCTTTGGTAATCGTGGCTTTGCCCCCAGCATACTCCTGCGCGCTAAAGCTTATGTCTTCTAGCACGCGCTCTATAATCGTATGCAGCCGCCTAGCACCAATGTCTTCTGTCTTTTGATTTGCCACATAAGCAAAATGCGCTAACGCACGCAAGGCTTCTTCCTCAAACACCAGCTCCACGCCATCTACACTAAGCAAATGCTGGTATTGCGTGATGAGAGAATTGCGCGTTTGCGTAAGGATCGCATACATCGCCTCTTCGCTTAAATTATCTAGCTCCACGCGGATAGGGAATCGCCCTTGGAGTTCAGGGATAAGATCACTTGGCTTGCTTAGGTGAAACGCCCCTGCTGCGACAAAGAGTATATAATCAGTGCGGATTGTGCCGTATTTTGTGCTAATTGTGCTGCCTTCAATGATGGGCAGCAAATCGCGTTGCACGCCCTCTTTGCTAGGATCTAGGCGAGAGTCTTTGGTGCTTGTGGCGATTTTATCAATCTCATCGATAAACACCACCCCACTCTCTTCTGCCCTGCGCAGTCCCTCTGCTTGGATCGCCTCCATATCAAGCACGCTATCACGCGCTTCTTGGAGTAGGGCTAGCTTGGCTTCCTTGACACTTAGAGACTTTTTGACCTTTTCTTCGCGCTGCAAGACTTTGATGATAGACTCCTGTACCCTAGCAATATCTGGGGGCATACCATTATCTAGCGATTCTGCTCTTTTTTCTATCTCTACATCGATTTGCAAATGATCTACTTCGCCATTTTGCACCCTTTGGCGCATTTTCTCTAGGCTTTGCTCATAGTCTCTCTTTTTCTCATCGCTCACGCCCTTTGGCAATGGGGGCAGAAGTAGGCGCGAGATTTTATCTGTGATATATGTTTCTATGGCTTCTTGGCTTTTTTGCTGGGATTCTTGCTGCGTAAGCGCGATAGAGGCATTGACTAGATCGCGTATCATCGACTCCACATCGCGCCCCACAAAGCCTACTTCTGTATATTTGCTCGCTTCGACCTTGATAAAGGGCAGCCCCATAATTCTCGCCATTCTGCGTGCGATTTCTGTTTTGCCCACGCCTGTGGAGCCTATCATTAAGATATTTTTGGGCGTGATTTCTTCTTGCACTTCTTTGGGTAGCTGCATTCTGCGGTAGCGATTGCGCAAGGCTAATGCTATGGCACGCTTGGCATCATCTTGCCCGATGATATAGTCATTAAGAAACTCCACAATCTCCGCTGGGCTCATACTTGCTCTACTTTGCTGCTTATCCATTATCAAGCTCCAAGATTGAGATATTTGTATTGGTATAGATACATAGCTCCCCTGCGATTTGTAATGAGTGCTCCACAAGCTCCCTTGGTGCTATGCTAGAATGCCTATCCAACGCCCTAGCCGCGCTTAACGCGTAGCTCCCCCCACTGCCAATGGCGGCGATCTTGCCATCTTCTGGCTCTAGCACATCGCCTGTCCCACTTAGGATAAAAATATGCTCTGTATTTAGCACAATCATCATCGCTTCAAGCTTGCGCAGATACTTATCACTACGCCACTGCTTGGCAAACTCCAGCACTGATCGCATTAAATCCCCCTTTCTCCCCTCTAAAATCCGCTCAAACGACTCAAACAAGCTAAAGGCATCTGCGGTGCTTCCTGCAAATCCGCTTAAAATCTGCCCATTATAGAGCGTGCGGATTTTTTTGGCATTGCCCTTCATCACGCAGTTGCCAAAGCTCACCTGCCCATCTCCGCCGATAACCGCCACGCTCTTACCTTGATATACACCCTTGTATGCAAGTATGGTTGTCGCTTCAAACATTCCCTAATCCTTAGCTAATTCTTTTAGATTCTACCTAAGCCAGCAAGCCCCAGCAAGCCAGAGTTAAGCTAGTAGGCTAGAATCTAGCCCCTTAAGCAAAGCCCGAGATTGTAGCATAAAAAGCCCATAGATTCTAGCGCGCCACTGCTAGCACCAAAAGCCTAGAATCTAAAAATATAGACAAACACATATTGTGTTTATAAAAGTAACATTAACGATATAAATGCTAAAAATCATTAAACACATATTGTGTTTTATAGAAAATTTGCTTATAGTGGCTGCATATATCACCCAAAGGAGTCCATAATGCTAGAATCCACCTACCACCCAAGCACGCTAGCTTTGCACGCAGGCTATGCGTATGATTCCCAGCGCACGCTAAGTGTGCCAATCTACCAAAGCAGTGCGTTTAACTTCGAGTCAAGCGATCAGGCGGGCAAACGCTTCGCCCTAGAAGAGCTAGGCAATATCTACTCGCGCCTAAGCAACCCCACCACCGATGTCCTAGCCAATCGCCTAGCCCAAGTCGATGGCGGGGGATTTGGCGTGGTTACCGCTAGTGGAGCTAGCGCGCTATTTTATGCCTTTGTCAATCTCGCCCAGGCAGGCGATAATATCATCTATGCTAATAAAATCTATGGCGGCACGCAGACGCTCATCGTCCATACACTTAAACGCTTTGGGATAGAGGCGCGCTGCTTTGATGTCGATGATTTAAGCACGCTAGAGCCACTCATTGATAAGAATACTAGGGCGATTTTCTTTGAGTCTTTATCTAATCCGCAAATCTCTATCCCAGATATTTGCGCTATCACCGAGCTTGCCAAGCGGCATAGACTTGCTACAATCTGTGATAACACCATAGCACCGATGATTTTCCGCCCCTTTGACTTTGGGATAGACATTGCCGTATATAGCTGCACCAAGTATATCAACGGGCACGGCAGCGGGCTTGGCGGAGCGATCATCGAGCGCAAGGGCTTTAATGAAGTGCTTGTGGATAATCCACGATACAGCGTCTTTAACACCCCAGACCCAAGCTACCACGGCTTAGTGTATGCAAGCCTGCCTTATCCTATCTATGGTATTCGCCTTATCACAGAGTGGCTGCGCAACATCGGGGCTAGCCTATCTCCGCATAATGCGTGGATACACCTGCAAGGCTTGGAGACCTTGGAGCTTAGGATACAAAAGCACAGCCAAAACGCCTTAAAAATCGCTACATTCCTAGAATCTCACGCCAAGATCAAGCAAGTAGAATACCCAGCCCTAGAATCTAGCCCCTATTACGCGAGATTTAAGCAGTATTTCACAAGTGGCTACGCAAGCGGGCTGCTAAGCTTTGAGCTAGAGAGCTATGACAAGGCTAAGGCATTGTGCGATAGGCTAAAGCTCTTTTCTATTACAGCAAATATTGGCGACTCTAAATCACTTGTGATCCACCCAGCTTCTACCACACACTCCCAGCTCTCCCAAAGCGAGCTACTATCAGCAGGGATCTCGCCCGCTAGCATTCGCCTATCAGTAGGGCTAGAATCTAGCGCGGACTTAATCAATGACCTAGCGCAGGCATTGGAGTAAGCAAGCAAAGCACAAAGGAGATTCTATGCCAATCATTATCCCCAAAACTATCCCCGCATTTAGCACCTTGCAGGAGTGGATTTTTGTGATGGATACAGAGCGCGCCACTACGCAAGATATACGCCCGCTAGAAATTCTCCTATGCAATCTTATGCCTACAAAGATTGAGACAGAAAACCAAATCCTATCCCTCCTAGCAAACTCGCCCTTGCAAGTGCGCATCACACTGCTAGCCACGCAGAGCTACATCGGCAAAAACACCCCCCAATCCCACCTAGATAGATTCTACAAATACTTTAGCGAGATTGCGCACAAGCGGTTTGATGGCGCGATCATCACAGGCGCACCCATAGAGCATTTGGAGTTTGAAGAAGTGCAGTATTGGAGCGAGCTTAGGGAGATTATGGACTTTTTGCGCGCTAATGTAACAAGCACAATGTATCTATGCTGGGGGGCGATGGCTGGGCTCTATCACTTCCACAATATCCAAAAGCGCGCACTACCTAGCAAGTGCTTTGGTGTGTTTGCGCATAAAAAATGCAGCGACTCCTCCCTACTCGCTGGGCTCGATGATGAAGTGCTTATGCCCCACTCACGCCATAGCGGCATTGATGAGAGCGCACTATGGCGTGCAAAAGATCTAGCCCTGCTTCTAGCAGGAGAGCAAAGCGGAGCGACAATGCTACAAGATAGCAAAGATGTCTTTATCCTAGGGCATCCAGAATATGCCAAAGACACACTAGATAGAGAATATAAGCGCGATCAAGCAAGCGGACTTAGCACGCCTAAGCCCACAGGGTATTACGCGCCAAATGGGGAGATTATGCTAAGGTGGCGATCAAGTGCTAGCGTGATCTTTAGTAATTGGCTAAATCTTGTCTATCAAAATACGCCATTTTTGCTGTAGCCTGCTCCTTGCTTTGCGCGGTGGATTATCCACAAAGTCTGCGAGCAAGCCTAGAATCTAGCGCAAACACCTAGCGCAAAAAGTCTTCTACAAGATCTTTGATCTTTGGCGCAGCCGTGCTAGCTGGCTCGATGAAGCGCACATCAAAGTAGCGATCAAGGTGGCTAGATTCTAGGTTGTTTAGTATGCTTTGCTTAGCGTAGAGAGTAAATTGCGCGACATTTAGCACTTCACCACTTGTGCCGATACAGACAAACAAGCTCTTCTCCGCTGCTTTTAGTCGCTCTAGCTCGCTATCTAGCAGGGCATAGTTTGGCGCATACTCGCTAAACATCACAATATTATGCCTTAACGCTTCTTCCCCACAAGATTCACACGCAAGACTTGGCATAGCCGCATAGCCGATATTTGTGATCTCCCCGCAAGACTCGCAGCACACTTCAGGCAAAAATCCGTGCAAATGCAGCACATCTTCACACCCAGCGCGCTCTAATAGGTCATCGACATTTTGCGTGATGACTACCACTTCTTGCGGATATTTTTCCTTAAGCTTTGCTATCATCTTATGTGCGGCATTTGGGGCGACTTGCCCTAATTGTATCCGCCTTTGATCATAGAAATCTAGCACCTTTTGCCTATCCTTTGCAAAGCCCCTAGCACTACACACTTCCATAATGTCAAACTCTTCCCATAAGCCATCATTATCACGGAATGTGCGCAGCCCACTCTCTGCACTAAGTCCTGCGCCGCTAAAGATCATCACTCGTTTAGAATCTTTCAATTTTTGCTCCTTTATGTGTTTGACACAATAGGCTAGTAGGTCATCAAAAGCATATTCCCGACACTCCCATCTCCACCACCCCCACAACTCATCGCTAAACAAATCAATGATCTCTATAAGCTTCTCATCATCGATAATGATCCCTTTAGATTCTAGCTGCTCTTTAATAACATCAATAAAGTAGGTGTTATCTTCCCACTCTTTAGATCGAAAATTGTAGCTATGTGTGGTCTTGCCCATATCCCACACTTCTGTGTTCCATATATCCTCCCACAACTCTTGCTCTTTGGATTCTAGGTAGCCTTGATTGGCTTGCAGGATTTGCGCTTGGGTCTGCTCGCTTGACTCTTCAAATGCCACTTTACACTTCTTTTCTTTCTCTTTAATCGCTTCTTCAAGCACTGCTTTAAAGCTAAAGCCATCTGGCAGGGCTTGTAGAATCTCACTTAGCTTGTGCTTATCCATAGCCACTCCCCCTAGAATCCCACGCGCTTTGCGCCAGCTGCACTCAAGCCCTTAAGCCGCGCTTCTTCTTGTAGCTTTTCTAGTAGCTCCTGCGCACTCTCTAGCGGCGCAAAGGCTGCCCCCCTAGCGATAAGCGCGAAGTCTCCAAAGCAGATATTCTCTAGCTTCTCCAAAGCCCTTTTAGCAGAAGTGGATTCTAGGAACACCGCATAATCGCTAATCCCCAAATGCTTGGCATAGAGGCTAAAGGCTTGCTTGAGCCTAGCGCAATCTAGCGGCTTAAACTCCACTTTCATATCAAATCGCCTGATACTTGCTCTATCTAAAGTATCCATAAAGTTTGTCGTGGCGATAAAAATGCCTTCAAAATTCTCCATTTGTGTAAGCATTTCATTCACTTGGCTAACTTCCCAGCTGCGCTGCGCTCCACTTCTATCTTGCAAAAAGCTATCCACTTCATCAAGCACTAAAATCGCCCCCCTTTTCTCTGCTTCCCTAAAGGCAGCTGCGATGTTTTTCTCGCTCTCTCCCACCCACATAGAGAATAAATCGCTCGCTCTTTTTAGCATTATGGGCTTATTGAGTTCTTTTGCCAAGGCTTTGGCAAACTCACTCTTGCCGCTTCCTGCCATTCCATACGCTAAGATTCTAATGCCTTGTGCGGAGTCGCTAGAATCTAGGCTAGATTCTAGCTTGTTAGAATCTTTTGCTCCACATACATTTTTGATTTTTTCGCACAAGCTTTGCATATCCACACTCGCGTTAATCAAGCTCATATTGTATGGCAGGGCTTGGGAGGCTTTGGTGGCGATTGTGGGCTGCCCTTGCAGCTTTAAATGCTCATTTAGCACTTGGATAAGGCTATCTGTAATGATTTTATTTTTTTTTCCCCTATCTTTAGAATCTTTCTTTTCAACGCTAGATAATTTATGCTTGGCTAGAGTTTTAGCTACTTTACACGCTGACAAAAGCACGCCTTGAGAGAGGCTAGATTCGCTAATTTGACTAATAATTTTAGAATCTAAACGTATCTTTTGAGACTTCAAAGACTTTTGTATCAACTCTTCTTTTTTCTCTTTTGGCGGGGCGTGGATTTCTAGCACGATGTCAAATCTCCGCAAAAATGCTGGGTCAATATTTGCGCTATTGCTTAAGAAAATGCTTGGGATTTTTACAGATTCTAGCATTTTATTCAGCGTGTTTTTGCTGGGTTTATTTTCAAAAAACAGCGCATACAAGGTGGGGAATATATCTTCACACTCATCAAGCAAGATCATCGCCCTATCTTTATCTAGCATAGCTTGTGCGCGCACAAACTGCTCATATCGCTTATCTTCTACCTTGCCATTTTTGAGATTATGGATCTCCCATAGCTCTCTGCCTAGCTCTTTTGCAAGCAGGGCAGCTATCTCATTTTTGCCCACGCCGGGCTTGCCATAGAGGAAAATGCTAGGGCTTTTCGCATTTTTACAATAATCTAGCAGCATATCTAAGTCCTTTTGCATATAGCTAAAGTCGTGGCACTCTAGCGTGCTTGCTGGCATAGCCCTAGCCACACTGCCTACAAACTCACTCCTACTTAGTGGCTCTTGCATTAGGCTTTGGGCGAAGCTCTCAAGCTCTAAGCTGCCATCTGCATACCCTGTATCAAGCAAGCCAAGCTGCCTAAGTGGCATATCTGCCATAAGGAGTTTTGCTACTTTTGTGTGCGACACTTGCAAGACTTCGCCTATAAGCGAGCAAATTTCGTAGTAGTCAAGCTTATCATCACTAAGGCAGTTGCAATAGCTACTTACCTTGCTATAAATATAAAACGCGTAGATAATCTGCACTTCTAGCTCACTTAGCCCAAAATACTCTTGCAAAAGGGCTAGATTTTTACGCACAAAGGGCTTGGGTCTTAGCGCGTGAAAATGCTCTAAAAGATAGGGCGTGATAAACTCTGCGACCATAGCCTCATCATCAAAGTCAGTTAAACTTACACTAAAATGCTTCCTAAAAAGCCTAAAGCAGCTATCAAGATCCATAAGATGTGGGAAAAGATCCATAAGATATGCGACAAAAAACTTTTTCTCATAGTCTTTGTCATTGGCTATGGGCTTAAAGGGCAAGAGCTTTTGCAAGGCTTCGTTGTTAGGATCTATCAGCGTGCCTTCTATCTTCTTCAACGCCCTTTGTTTTCTTGCCTTATATTTGCTTAGGACTTTATTGTCTCTTTTTGCTTGTGCTACCATAATCACTCCTTGTGTGTATTGCAAAGTGAAGTATCGCTTTGATGAGTGAAGTTATAGCGCACGGCTTTGACAGCGTTGTGTCAAAGTGAGTGAAAAAGATGAAAAAATGTGGAGAGATTGAGAAAAAATAGCGGCGGTTTTTCTGTCTTGCCAGAGACTTGAGCGTTGCTAGAATCCACTTTTTCACTTGTGGCGGTTTGCTGTCATTGTGAGACTTGCTGTAGCACCGCGTGGCAATCTATTTGTATAAAGGGACTATCACTAGGATTCTAGTCGTTAAGCAAAACTCGCAAAGCTTTGAATCTGGCTTTGCTAAATTATAATGATTATTTGCTGTATCACACTTGCGGCGTTTGTTTCTGTGTCTTCTGTGCTTTTAGAATCTCTATATACTCATCAATTTCTTCATACACATACTCCCAGCTTGTGAAAGGAGAATATAATGAGCTTTCAGTCTCGGCTATGAGTGTATCATCGCATTGTATATCGGCTTTTTTCAAGCATTCAATCGCCTTACTTTTGTAGAACTCTGTGCTTTTTATCCACTGCTTTGTAGCCATATCAAAATGATGCGTTTCTTGGCTAATATATTCATTATATTTACTGATAAAATCTTTGTGCTTGAGATGAAAATCTTTCGCCTTATTTTTATCTGCCATTTTTTCCTTTATGTTTGCAAGTCAAGGTATAGCAAAAGCTTTTAATAGTGTTATGACAAAAATTGAGAGCTGCTTTTATCCACAAACATAAGCCCCCTTTCTTCAAAGATATATTCAAGCATAAAGGGCGATAAAGTTTTGTTTTCTATACTCTCTGTAATCATAGAATCTGATCGCAGATATTCCTCTGCATTTATGCGTGGATTTTGCTTGTCAAAGCGCGGGAGGGCGTGATAGAGATAAGAAATATTATGAAATCGCGCGAGGCTTCCGCGCACCTGCCGCCGCAATGAGCTATTTTGCATAGTTTGATAAAAGCAGATTCCACTAAGCTCTGTGCCATCTGTCTCTAAAAACCACCGATGAAACATATTTATCACCCTTTGCGAGCTTATACGCCCCTTGCCGATGTAGGGCTTAAGCCTTATGCCGCGTTTATGCGGGGCGAAGCCGTGCATTACTCCGCCGCTTGAGAGATAATAAGCATTGCCACACGCCCTGCCAAGCTTGCCAATCTCAATGCAATCACTTGCGTTTTCACTCCACACAAGATAGAAATACCACTCATATTGTGTGTCGCTTTGTGGGCTGCTGCTAGGGCTTGGGCTAGAATCCACTTCCGCACTCCCTGCTTGATTTTCACCCCTAGAATCCACTTTTGACCCTGCCTTAGATTCCACCCCAGAATCCACCCCAGCCCTAGAATCCACCTTTTGCTCTTGCGCTGAAGTGCTACTTAAATCTTGCTTGCGTGATAGCGCGCAAAAGCTCGCGCAAGCAATGCCCCTTTCATTGAGCATTAGCCCTAAAAATTTATGCCGATAGTAGTTCTCCTGCTCGCTTAGGGGCTGTGTTTTTCCATTGATGATTTTATGCTCTCTATATGCAGAGATAATCCCCATAAACTCAGCCTTTTGCGCGGTGGCAAAGATGGATTCTAAAGCGTCTTTTGTGTAATGTGTGCTTAAAGTCATAGCTCCCCTTTGTTGTGTATTTGTCGTGTGAGAATAAAGCAAGTGAAGTTATAGCAAAGAGCTTTGACAGCGTTGTGTCAAGGCTAAATCCAAGATATAAAAGACTTAAGTAAATCTAGCTAATGCTAGGGTGAGAGTGCCGAGTATGCAGACTATCTGTGTGGCTATCATATACCCAATGTGTATCAAAAGATGTATGCGTGCCATAAGTGCCATCTATGTCTAATAGATAGAATCTATTGCCATTGTGCCTTTGCTCTTGTGCTTGCTTCTCTAAGTCGCTTGAAATCGCCCCAAACCAACCATCTGTAATGACAATCAAATCTGATTGCACAAAATCATCTTCTTGCATTTTTTTAAGCCCTTCTGTTAATGCTGGCTCTACATCAGTGCCACCATTACAGCTCATCGTCAAAAAGCCTAGAAGCTTCGCCCTGCCATCTTTGCCACTTAGCTCAATAGTCTCTATGGTGCTAGAAAAGTTGATAAGATAGCAAGCGCGGCTTTGCATATCTGCCTTTGTAGCAAGATAGAGTGTCAAAGCCTTTGCTATATACTCTGGAGTGCCTTGCATACTAGAGCTGGTATCCACGCAGATTATCATAGCACCTTTAGTTTTCTCTTGCTGTTGCTCTTTGGGCGTATCAAAGCCCTGCTTCTCAAAGCAGAAAAGGCGGTTTTGAATATATTTGAGATCAAAGAGTAGCTCTAAGTCTGGGTCATTTAGCATTGCTAGCTCTTGGGGCAAGAGATTTGCCAAATCACGCCCTAAAGTTACCCCACACATTTCTTCTTTATATTTACTCGATGGCTTTACACTAGAATCCCCCATAGTGCTTGCGCCCAGCACACCTCCATCTTGCCTGCCCCTGCCTAGTAGATCTGCGATTGTGCGCAAGTGCTTACTGCTTTGTAAAGTTTTCAAATACTGCTTGATTTTTGCAATGTCAATATAGCCTTCTTGCCCTAGCCCACTGCCATATAAGCCCTGCTGACTATCCCGCTCTTGCTCTTCTCCTGTCCCATCTTCCGTCTCATCGCCCACGCCGCGCACATTTATACTTATATCAAACTTCATTCCCCCCAACATCTCTTGCATTAAAGCAGATGACTCTAGCTCCAAATCCCCTAGCGTCTCTTGTAGCTCAAGTATAGATTCTAAAGCTCCTATAAGACCTTGGATATACTCTCTTTCTGCTTGTTTTCTCCTAGGCTCTAGCCACATTGATTTTTTAGATTCTAGGACTTTTTCCCAATACTGCAAAATATGCTCCCTGTTAGAATCTAGGCTTGCTTGATGATTAGAGACAAGGGAGTCTAGCTCGCTTTGATGATCTGGGTTATAGCTCAAAAAGCTTTGCCTATCATCTTGTAAGGTTTGGTGATTGATAGTGGGCGTGAGTGCTCGCCTATAGTGCGCTAACTCTTCTTGCCAAAAGGGGTGGCTAGAAGCTAGCTTATCTTGGAGCGCTAGATAGCTAGCGTGGATTTTGTCCAAATACGCTCGCACCACTTCATTTTGTAGCAATGCTGTGTAGCGTGGGTTGTGTTCTATGTCTTGTGGTGTGCTCTGCATAGCCTACTCCATCAAAGCTTGATCATTAGCCCATTTAGGTCGGCGCGCCATTTTATGTGCGCCCCAAAACATATAGTGCATACTAGTTACATTACAGACATTCCAATTATCAAGCACTTGGTAAAACTTCACCGCATTAGCAAACATATAGCTCATATCTGTTACGCTCTCTACATTCCACGCGCCTATTGGCTGATTAAAATGCTTTGCATTTTCAAACATACTTCTCATAGTAGTTACTTTGCTAACATTCCAATATTCTATCCCACTAAAATCCACGCGCTTTGAGTCTTTAAATAGCTCACTCATATCTGTAATAGCACTTGTATCAATATCACCTAGATAAACACTCTCATCTTTTACAAGTTTTTTTAGCATTTTTTTGCTTTTTGGCTTATATTTTGGTTTTGTGAATCTAGTTGGAAGTGGTATGGGCGTAGGCTGGGTTTGTATAATGGTTTTTAGCTGCTCTAGAGCGATGTCAAGCTGCTTTAACTCATCTTGCAGCTGCGTAATATTGCGCAATATAGGCTGATAATCCCTAGCTGCTAAAAATGGGTTTGCCATTTTGCTTTGTGCGGTATCAAGATCCTCTTGAAGTGCGCTTTGCTTTGTGGCAATTTTTTGGGCGATATTATCGCACTCTTTAGTATAAAGATCTTTTATCTTGTCATCTATTTGCTTTGGTTGATAATTGTCATAAAGCTCCGCTATGCTTTTATCATAATGGTTTTGATATGATGTTTGCAAGGCTGATATGTCATATCGCGGATCATTGCGCAAGGTAGCTTGTATCGACTTTTCTAGAAGATTTTGTATCACTTGAGTTTGTGTCTCATCGCTCCATAAACAATGCTTTAAAAGCATAATATCTGCAAGTAGCACTTCATCTCTATCGCTTAAAACTGCCGCTACTCTCAAAAGCTCTGCCATAGCTACCCACCGCCTGTCAGAGATGTAAATTGGCTCGCTGGGCTCACTATTTTGATCTATGTCTGTTTGCAAGGATTTATTGTGGGATTTTATAGAAGCTTTTAGGGTGTGGAGTGCTCGTAGGGCTTGCTGAGAAAATGTGGCATTTTTAGCCTTTTGCGCTATGTCTTGCAGCTCTTTTAGTGTGATAGGATTTGTGATAGTAAGCTGTGCTTCATCTGTGCCTTTCAGCAGGGCTTCAAAGCTAGTCTTTTTCTCCACGGGCAAGACCTTTAATCGCACAATAAGCCTATCATATAAGGCTTCTAGCCCTTGATTTGGCGCGGGGAACTCATTGCTCGCACACACTAGTCCTTTTAATGGGACTTTTATATCCATATTGCCATCGCGATAAATCTTTTCGTTGATGATGGTTAAAAGTGTGTTTAGGATAGCTGGAGAGCTTTTCCAAATCTCGTCTAAAAATGCAAAATACGCAGTGGGCAGATAGCCTTGCGTGCTGCGTGTGAGCTTGTTGTTTTTCAGTGCGGCTATGTCGATTGGACCAAAGATTTCTTCTGGTGTGCTGAAGCGGTTCATTAAGTAGGCAAAGAAAGTGTTAGAATCTACTTTTTTACTATCACTCATATCAAATGCTAACGCCACACGCCTTGCGACAAGGCTTTTTGCCGTGCCCGGAGGTCCATACAAAAAGGCGGATTTACCGCTTATAAATGAGAGTAGCACAAGCTTTAATGCCTCATCTTTTTCATACACGCCTTGACTTAAACTTTTTACTATAGATTCTATGCGATGTTTATAGCTCATTGTCGCTCCCTAATCTTTACTATGCAGGAGATTCTAGCGCGCAACTTTGACAGCGTTATGTCAAGGGGATTAAAATGTATGTAGAATTGCAAGAGAATTTTTGCGTAAGTTTGCAGGGGTTTTGTAGGAGTTAATGCACCACATTTGGCAAAAGCAAAATATGAAAGAGCAGATTCTAAGCTTTTAGAATCTTTGCCATCTATCTTTATCTAATCCCCAAAACATATTTTCCGCTCTCTAATAGTCAAATTCCAAGAATCTAGCGACTGATCGAAGCTCTCCGCACCATTCAACATATAAGCAATGTAGAATACATTGCTTATATCCCACGATTCTAACGGCTGGTTGAAGCTTGTTGCGTCACAAAACATTCCTGCCATATTAGTTACCTTGCTTGTATCCCAAGAATCTAGTGGTTGATTAAAACTCTTTGCCTCCGCAAACATATAAAGCATACTAGTTACTTGACTGACATCCCAAGAATTTAAAGGTTGATTAAAACTCTCTGCATTCTTAAACATATAATCCATATAAGTTACCTTGCTAACATTCCATTTGCTGATGTCAGCGTTAAAAAATTTTGCTCCATAAAACATCATAGACATACCAGTTACATTACTCACATCCCACGATTCTATCCCGCTAAAATCCTTGCGTGTAGAATCGAAAAACAAAAAAGACATACTATCAATAGCACTTGTATCAATATCACCCAAATGGATACTCTCATTATTGACAAAATGTTTTAGCTCTCTTCTAGTTTGTGGTTTGTAGATTTTCTTACTCATAGTGTTCCTTTCATTGTAAAATTAGAATGATAGCATACCATTACATAAAGCCCAAATCAAAAGAGATAAAACCTCTTTGCTTTAAAGCCCTTAGCCCACTAACTTTTCCAACGCCTTTATAATCTCCACCATAGCAAGTGTATCAAGTTTGCAATATGCTAAAAGGGCTTTGCGATATTCTTCTTGTGTCTCTTTTGGCATAGATTCTAGCGCGGCAAAGCACTCCATTGCTTCTCCGCCATTATGCACGAGATTTAGCTCTTTATAAGCGGATTCCATTTGTGGCACAAGGGCTGGCAAAACGACTTTGATAGAGTGGCTACCATTTTGTTTATAGTGATAATAATGCCTAGAGCCAAATGGTGTCATTAAATCTTCAATCTGTGAAGCGATATGTAAAAGCTCTTTTTCATATTGTGGAAAACTTGTAGCAAGTCTTGTAATCACACCTTTTTCAAAGCTCGCATTATACGCTAGGATAAAGGCATTTTGCGGGATAGAATCTAGCAGGGTTTTGATGAGATCAGATCTTGGATCTACTCCACTTTTTGCTAAAAACTCTTTATGCTCTAGCTTGCCATCTTTATGCTGGATATGGAGTGAAAATTGAAAAGGGATTTGCTCATACGCACAAGTGCCTACAAATTTAGGCACAGCGAGCTGGAATGTCTCAAAATCTAAGTGATAAATGGGGTAGGATAAACTCCCTAAAAACTCTTTTATTTTATCCTTTTGTATATGCACGGATTTTTGTTTAAAGCATTCTACTTGTAGAATCTGCTTGTAGCTTAGAGTATCCATATCTTTTATATCGCTAAAGCGTAATATCCCTTGTCTATATAGCTCTAGCTTTTTATCGCTCTTAAGCCAAGCAAGATTGAAAATAGAATCTTCTCCCTTTATGTTCCTTTGGACTTCCCAGCAATATGGCTTTGCTTCGCAGGAGCAGGGATCATCACAATGCAGCCCTATATCAATATTTGGCTCATTCTTTGTCTCTAAAATCTCGCTAAAATCACTTAAAATTGTTGGAATCTTTGGTGTAAATTCTTGCACAGATTTTAAGCAAGGCACACTTACAAAAAGCCTAGTTAAATCAAGCGATTCACCCCTTTTATAGTCTGTGTTTAAATGGATAAGATTCGCTTCTTTTATACTATATCCACAATGCGTGATGACATAGTGCTGCACGCTTAAATCATAGATATATACTTCCTTTACACTTGTAGAGCTTTTAACTTCATTGATGATAAGCCCTTGTGGTGTGTTTTGTAAAATATCTACCATTACAACAATACCTTCATATATAAAAGTCGCTTCATATATCACACTAACGCCAGAATCTAGCAGCTCCTTTGTGCGTTTAGCATTGTGGCTTATGCCATCATCAAAAGAGATTCTAGCTCCATTAGGGAATAGCTCACACGCAAGCTCCCCGACTTCATTACCTATGCTAAAAATCTGCTCCTGCTCCTTGCTTGGCGGGCTTATGGCGTCCTTTTTATGAGCTAGAAGCCATAGCAGCTTTTGACACTGCATACCTTTGATAAAGCGAGATTTTGAGAGATTCATAGCTGTCCTTTTGTAGAGATTTGTTTGCCAGAGAAACTAAGAGAAACTTTAATGCTATTTCGCATATAAACTTTGTAATATTAACATAATCTATTGACAGCGTTATGACAAAGGAGTGAAATTTATAGAAAGTTTTAAGTAGATGAGCAAGATACGCAAAGGCTCTCTTAAAAAACTTTAAGAGAGCCTAGCATTTAGCATAAAAAATCTTTGAAAAACTCTCTAGCCCATTGTGTGAATTTTTCATTCTCTTCTATTATGCGTTTTTTGCCAAAAGATTCAAGTGTATTTGCAAAGGTTCTGTTGTAAGGTATTTTAGAATCTTTATAAGCTTCTTTTTTAATTTGCGCCCCGCCATCTCGTATTTTTCTATTAAGCTTGCTCTCCAAAACAAGCAAATTCCCAAAGTCATCTTTTATGCCATCAAAGTCATCAGTAGTGTCAAAGCCATATTGGCGTAACGAGCCATTCTCAATCGCATTAAGTGGGACAATATGCTCTATATCATAAGGCTGCATTGTTTTCTTGTTATCTTTACCATCTTCTTCATCACTACTAAGCAGGTCGTTAAAAGCCCTAGCGTCCATATCATCACAGCGATAAGCGAAAAAGAAATAGTGAAAACATTTCCAATTATAATGATCTCTTGTTATATCTCTAAGCACATCACTAACACTAGAGTAATCACCTTTATTGCACCCTTTGCAATCTTGTATCACTCTGTTTTTAAAGCTATCTTTATCGCTAGTAGCTTCACAAAGCTTATACGCCGTTGAATCATTACTTGAACCACAGCCATAGAAAAATACTTCCGCCTGTGCTAAAAGCCTTAAACATTCATCATCTAAAATCCCATTCATTTCTAGCCTCACTAGCGATGAATAAAAATAGGGATTGATTCTTAAAATATAGAGAAGTTTAAAGGCTTCTGCGCTTGTCTCTGTCCTTTGCATAACGCGATAAAATGCTTCAAAAAACTTAAGCAAATCACCAGAATATATATCAATATACTCTAATAACTCTTGTGGATTTTCTGTTTTGGATTTTAATACTACTTTGATTGCGTCAAACGACTTATCTGCACCATATCTATAATGCCCAACTCTCTGTCCCAAAGCATGGTAGTTAAAAACACGCGTTTCTACTTCCTTGGCAAACTCCCTATCGCCAAGCGATGAGCTAAGCTTATGCTTCCGTATTTTCGTAGCGATTTTAAAAATCTCTCCAAATCGTTCATTGATTTTATTATCAAGTGTGCCATTATCATTGCTATATTTGTTTGAATACAAAATAAGCAAGGCTTTTAACTTATCTAGCAAAAGAAGTGGCACGCCCCTATCATTGACACTTTGAAATGTGCGTATAGCACGCCCAGAGTCTGCCTCCTCTAGCCACATAAGCACCATTTTATCTAGCACAGAGAGATACTCTTTAGCTTGAGTGGATTCTAGCTCACGCACGCAATCCCAAATCGCTTCAAAGACTTCATACAATCGCTTTTGCCCATCTGTCTCAATCCTATCTTTCAGGCTTGTATCGCGCTTATTGTTATCTGCTTGTGCAAGCAGTTCTTTGAAAAACTCCTGATTAGTAGGGATAACTTGCAATCTAAGCTCTTTATTTTCATCACGAAAAATATTCATATTCCAAGTAGGATCTTTTGTTTTAGCATTAAGCGCATAGCGGAGCATAAAGATAGTTGTGCTTCTTTGCTGCCCATCAATGATATGATAGACATCACTATTTGGCTCTTTTGCTACAACGATAGTGCCTAGAAAATGTCCCATACTATCACTGCTTGCATTTTTTGCTTCCAATAAATCTTCCCACAATTCATCTAAATTTTTCTTCTTCCATGCATAGTCTCTTTGATATTTGGGGATAGAAAAACGCTTATTGTTGCTAAAAACTTTTTCCACGGATTCTTGTGCCATTTCTCGCTCCTTTTAGATTTAATTTGCGCAGGGATTCTAATAAAAAAAAAAAAAAAAAAACGCAAGGACAATGCAGCCCAAGCCCCCTACACCAGACCACTACAAAGCTAGATTCTAGGGCGAAGTTATAGCACGCAGCTTTGACAGCGTTATGTCAAAGATTTAGAAATTTGCCCTACAATGCCCCCTTTATAAATCCTAGAATCCATTGCAAAAGTTTAGATTCTAAAAGGAGCATTATGCCTAGGCACGACTACACCCAGCGGCTCGCACGACTGACCAAAATCCTAACCCTCCTCTACCACCCCAAAAGCGATGGCTCACTCTGTGCCAAGAGCTTAGCGCAAGAGTTTGGCGTAAGCCTTAGGACTTTGCGCAGAGATGTGGAGATGATGGGCGCGGATTTTAGCTATGAGCGAGACACTATCTACTTCCTAGGCAGTAAGCTCCCGCATAGCATAAGCCAAGCAGACTCATTTATCGCTCTAGCCCTGCTAAGAAGCTTTGCATATAGTATGAATGGCGAGATAAAATCCCAAATGCTCTCCCTCCTAAACTCCCTAGAATCCACCAGCGCGCACAATGCAGAGCCGTTTTTCACCCGCTCAAATTTAGAGGAGATAGCCCTAGAGCCAGAGTCTATCGCGCGCTTGCAAAAGGCTATTAAAGAGCATAAAGTCATTAGCTTTGAGTTTTTAAAAGAGCCAAATATCCTAAGCAAAAGCCCCCATAGCAGAGCGCGCAACACACAGCGCGAAGTTTTGCCACTAAAGATTCTAAACTTTAGTGGTGAGTGGTATTTGCTAGGGCTAGAATCTAGCGTGATAAAGAAGTTTTATCTCAATAGCATTACAAATATCTGTGAGATAAGACAGGGAGAAAAAGTAAGCCAAGAGCTCTTAGGGCGGCTAGATAATGCGCTGAATGCGTGGTTTTCCCCAGGGGCAAAGCCCTTTATGGTGCGACTATGGATAGACCCGAAAATCGCAAAGTATTTTAAACGCAAGAAAATCTCCCCCAATCAGCACCTAGATGAAAACACTGATGGCAGCCTAGATATTACACTCCACATCACAAGTGCTATGGAGATCGCACCTCTAGTGCTTATGTGGATACCAAATGTGGTGGTGCTAGAGCCTAAGGACTTAAGAGAGTTTATCCAAGCACAGACCCAAAGCTATGTGCAAAGAGTGCAAGAAATCTCCTGTTAGATTCTACCTTAAGCCTTGAGACTCTATAATCGCGCTTTACATTTGCGCTTAAAGGATAGATATGGGAAGAGCGTTTGAATACCGCCGAGCCGCCAAAGAGAAGCGATGGGACAAGATGAGCAAGGTCTTCCCCAAGCTGGCGAAAGCCATCACTGCTGCTGCCAAAGAGGGCGGCGCAGATCCAGCGATGAACGCCAAGCTTCGCACGGCAATCGCCACTGCTAAGGCGCAAAATATGCCAAAGGACAATATCGATGCCGCCATTAAACGCGCTAGCGGGAAAGATGGCGCATTTAGCGAGCTAAGCTATGAGGGCAAAGCAGCAAATGGCGTGCTAATCTTCATTGAATGCACCACCGATAACCCCACCCGCACCATAGCCAACCTAAAAAGCTACTTCAACAAAAGCCCCGGTGCTTCTATCGTGCCAAATGGCAGCTTGGAGTTTATGTTTGCTAGAAAAAGTGTCTTTACCTTTAGCAAGCCAGAGTCTCTACCCCTAGATGAGCTAGAGCTAGCTCTCATCGACTATGGGCTAGAAGAGCTAGAGTCTTTGGAAGATGGCAGCTTAATCGCTTATGGGAGCTATACAGACTTTGGAGCTTTAAGTGAGGGGCTAGAGTCCTTGCAAATCACGCCCACAAGTGCCAAGCTCGCTAGAATCCCCACAAGCCCCATAACTTTAAGCGAAGAGCAGATAGAAGAGCTAGAGAAGCTGCTTGATAGGATTGAAGAAGACGATGATGTGCAAGCTGTTTATACAAACCTAGCCTAGATTCTAGCGAGCCACTCAAGGAGACCTATGCCACGCCCTGATACAATGCCTGATGAAGCCCTAATCGCACGCTTACGGAAGCAGATTGATAGCATTGATGAGCAGCTGCTAGCCCTGCTAGATTCTAGGCTAGAGATTGTCGCCCAAATTGGCGCAGCAAAGCTGAAAAGCAATGCCAGCATTTATCGCCCAGAGCGTGAGCTAGCGATCATCGCTCGCCTAAGCAGCCTGCCTGCAAAGCACCTAAGCAAAGACGCCATAGAAGCAATCTATCAAGAGATCTTTGCCATATCGCGCAACCTTGAGCTACCAGAGAAAGTCGCCTATCTAGGTCCCATAGGTAGCTACACTCACCAAGCCGCAGAATCGCGCTTTGGCGCGATGAGTGAGTATCTACCCATCAACACCATTAGCGCGATCTTTAGCGCGCTAGAATCCAAGCAAGCGCGCTATGGTGTAGTCCCCATTGAGAACAACACCAATGGCATAGTAGGCGAGTGTATCGACAATCTTGCTAGCTCTAGCGTGAAAATCATCGCAGAAATCATTATGCCAATCCACCTAAGCTTCGCTTCACAATGTGAGCATTTATCCCAGATTGAGCGCATTTATAGCAAGGACATAGCCTTTGGGCAATGCAGTGCATTCTTACAAGCGCACAATCTCCTAAACACCCAGCAAATCCCGGTAGAATCCACCGCCAAAGCCGCCCAGCTAGCCACGCAGGACCCAAAGAGCGCGGCGATTTGCTCACACATTGCCGCCAAGCTCTACCACCTACCGCTAATGTTTTCCCATATCCAAGACTCTCAAGGCAACAAAACGCGCTTTGTCATCTTAAGCGATTTTCACAACCCCCCAAGCGGCAATGATAAAACCTCCATTTTCGCAAGGCTTCAGGGCTTTGAGAAAGCCGGCACACTGCTGCGCTTTTTGGAGAGCTTCTCACGCGCTAATATCAACCTAACCAAGATCGACTCCCGCCCTATCCGCAGCAAAAACAGCTTTGACTCTGGGTTTTATGTGGATTTTGTAGGACATAGGGAAGATAAGCATATCGCCCAAATCTTTGATGAATGGGGCGAGCAGATCAAATGGCTAGGCAGCTACCCCAAAATCGACTAGCCACCTAGAATCTACTTTTATGTAAGGACACATTATGCCTTTATCTTTCAAGCCCATAGCCCTAGAATCTAGGAGTGAGATTCTAGGATTTTTGCAAAATGATCACTTTTCTATCGCGGATATTAGCTTTGGCAATCTCTACATTTGGAAGCACGCTAGGGAGATTAGCTATGCCATTTGTGGCGGCTCGCTACTTATCCAAACGCGCCAAACGCACAAAGAAGGGCAGACTCCCTACTTTTTTTTCCCCATTGCTGGCGATGAGTCCTCCAAGCTAGAAGCCCTAAGCGCGCTAGAATCTTATGCGCAAGCAAATGGCTACCCCCTGCATTTTGAGCGCGTAGAGGCGCGCAATCTCCCCTTGCTTAAGCTTGCTTTCCCCACTATCTCTATAGAGCCCACTCCTGATCACTTCGACTATGTTTATAGTGTAGAAGAGCTCTTGCACCTAAGCGGGCGCAAGTTCCATAAGAAAAAAAACCACCTAAACAACTTCTTACAACGCTACGAATGGGAGCTTGAGCCTATCACGCAAGCAAATGCCAAAGAGCTAGCCAAAGTAGCTAGAATCTGGCTTGATAGCAACCCTGCTAAAAGCGATGATTTAGAGCTAGAATATCTTGGCATTTGCGCGGCATTAGAGAGCTTTGGTGAGCTAGGGCTGCAGGGTATAGCAGTGCGCGCAAGGGAGAAAATAACGCTAGGCTCTAACAACATAGACCCCGCACTACTAGATTCTAGCTCGCTGCCTATCATCGCCTTTAGCTTTGGAGAAGCGATCAATGATGAAATGGCAGTGATCCACATCGAAAAAGCCGCGCCAAATATCATCGGCGCATATCAAATCATAAACCAGCAGCTTTTGGCTCGCTGCTTCTCGTCGCTACGCTATGCCAATCGTGAAGAAGATCTAGGCATAGCGGGGCTTAGGCAGGCGAAGAGGGGGTATAATCCTGTCTTTATGGTAGAAAAATTCCGCGCTATTTTGTAGGGATTCGGCTTTGGGTAGGCATTCCGCAGATTTTGGGGATTTTGGGACAACCGCAGACCTCAAGTCTAGCTCTGCCCCAAAATCCCCAAAAAACTACGAAAGCCCCACTGCAATTCCTAGAATCCTAGAAGAAGAAAGCCAAGCTTCCAAGTCATTGCGAGGCGATACAATCGCCGAAGCAATCCACACAAACACACAAAAGCTAGATTCTAGTATAGACTCTAAAGAAACATCGGCACAGCCTAAGCGGTGTCCCTTGTTTTCTAAAGAAGCTACGCTTTGCCACGCCACTGCTGGCGCAGTGTCTCGCAATAACAGAAACAACACCCAAGCGCAAAAAGTGGATTCTAGGATAAACGCCACAAATCTAAGCAAGCCAGCAAAGGATTCTAGGATTTCTAAAGAAACTGCGTTTTGCGATGACTATGCCCTAAACGATTCTAAGAATTGCGGTGGGGCTTTGCGGGCTTTGGGTCAATTTGGGGGTGGGAGTTACCTAAGCGGTAATGACTACCCACAAATTGACCCAATCGCGTCAAATTGCTCACCCAAAGCTGAATCGCCTCAAACACAAATCCCGCTTATTGATCTCCACACCCAATACCACACCCTAAAACCCGAGCTACACTCTGCAATCGCCAGCGTTTTACACTCCCAGCACTTCATCTTAGGCGAGCACTCTCAAGCACTAGAGAGTGAGCTAGCTAGCTTTGTAGGGCGGCGATTTTGTATCACTTGCTCTAGTGGGACAAGCGCGCTGCTGCTAGCTCTTTTAGCCCTTGGCATAGGCGCGGGCGATGAAGTCATCACGCCTAGCTTTAGCTTTATCGCCGCAGCAGAAATGGTGGCATTCCTTGGGGCGAAGCCCGTGTTTGTCGATATTTGCCCTAGCACCTACACGCTAGATCCCGCCCAAGTGAGCGCAAAGATCACGCCCCGCACAAAGGCGATTATCCCGGTGTGCTTGTTTGGACAGCCCTATGATGTAAGCGCGCTTAATCAAGTAGCAGGCGCAATCCCTATCATCGAAGATGGGGCGCAGAGCTTTGGCAGCAAGATTCTAGGAGAGAGAGAAGCACGCTCTGGGAGCTTTGGGACGCTTAGCGTTACAAGCTTTTTCCCCAGCAAGCCACTTGGTGGCTACGGCGATGGGGGCGCGGTGTTCTGCGATGATGAGAAACTAGCGCAGAGTCTTGCACGCTTGCGCAACCACGGGCAAGCCTCCAAATACCACCACACTATGCTAGGGCTAAATGCTAGGCTCGATGAGCTGCAGTGCGCCATTTTGCGCGTGAAGCTAAGGCATTTTACCCACGAGCTAGCCTTGCGCGAGCAAGTAGCAGCGCGCTACTACGCGCTACTAAAGCCGCTGCAAAGCCACCTAGCTCTCCCATATACCGCGCCAGATCGCACCAGCGTGTTTGCGCAGTTTTGCCTGCGCGCGCTAGATTCTAGCTCCAAGCACCTAGAATCTAAAAGCCCCCACCTAGATTCTAGCGTGGCAAAAGCGCGCGATCACATCACTTCTGCCCTAAATGCCCAAGGCATAGCCACTGCTATCCACTATCCTAAGCCCTTGCATTTGCAAGAAGTCTTTAGCCACCTAGGCTACAAGCAAGGAGACTTCCCTGTAAGCGAGCGTGTGAGCCAAGAGATTTTCTCTCTCCCTTTTAGCCCCTACCTTACCGCCAAAGCCCAAGAGCATATTGCTAAAGCACTTTGTGCCATTATCGCTTAAGAATTTTTATCGCTTAATAACGCTCACAAGCTCCGTATTTATGGGGGTTTGAAGCGTTTTTTTTTTTTTTTTTTTTTTTTTTTTTTTCTGGTAGCATTGTGGCTCATTTTGTCTAATTTCTAAGGAGTCTGTATGGGGAAGCGTAGTATCTCGCAGAAAATCGCCTTTATCATCATTAGTTTGCTTATTGCTATTTTTATAGCGTTCCAAATCATCGGCTATATCCTAGCAAAAAATGCGATTTTAGAGAGTGTGAGCCACGGCAAGCAAGAGAGCGTGAAAAACGCGCTAAATTTCATTGATACCTATTTTGATGCGCGGCTGGATTTTATGCAAAGAGTGGTGCAAGATCTCCAAGATAGCGGCGATCTCTCCCACCAAAATGTCGCAAACTGGCTCAAAGAAGCCTACGGATTTACTTCAATGGACGCACTCTATCTAGGCTATGCACACGATGGGCTTTTGATAAAAACCGATGTCCAATCTGGCAACAAGCCCTATATTTTGGATAAATCTAAAGGCTTTGACTCGCGCACAAGAGAGTGGTTTAAAGACGCGCTTGCCACGGGCAAAGGTGGCTTCACGCGACCTTTCCGCGATATTACGACCAATGAGCTTACTATCTCTGTATATGTGCCAGTGATACAAGGCGGCAAGATAGTCGCAGTTATTGGTGCAAATATATTCCTAAGAGATTTGCAAAAGGCATTTATGAGCCTAAAGACCACGCCTAGTAGCTCGGTATTTTTAGTAGGAGTTGATGATCGAGGCACTTATAATATTCTCCATACTGATGAGAAAGTGCTTTTTTCTGAAGATAATCAAAAATACGAGATTTATGACACCCTCTATGCCAAAACACCAAAAGAGACCCACACACTCTCGCCGCTCTTGCATTATGAGTTTGATGGATTAGCCAAAGTGGCAGTGTGTAATGTCAATAAAAATCAATGGCTACTTTGCTCCTCAAACTCCCAAGCAGACTTTGAAGAAGAGCTACACACCTATCTCATCTCGCAAATCAGCTTCTCTGTGGTGGCGATTTTACTCACAGCAGTGCTTTTGTATTGGATCATTGTCTATCAGCTCCGCCATATCACGCCTATCACAAATGGGCTTATCAAGTTTTTTGACTTTATCAATCACAAAGCAAGCGATGCGCCACTGCTGCATATCAAAACCCACGATGAGTTTGGCAAAATGGCTAAAGCGATCAATGAAAATATCGAGCATACTAAACAAAATCTAGCCCAAGATAAGCACGCTGTGGAATGCACACTGCAAGTGGTTAAAGCCATAGAATCTGGCAATATGATTGCCCGTATTGATGCCACTTCTAATAATCCACAAATTAAAGAACTTATCACAATGCTCAATAAAATGCTCAAAGTCCTAGAGTGCAAAATCGGCGCGGATATGAATGTCATTAGCGCGGTGTTTGCCTCCTATAATCAGCTAGACTTCACCAAAACAATCCCCAATGCCAAGGGCGATGTGGAGACGACTGCTAATAAGCTTGGCGATGAGATTGTGGAGATGCTTAAGACTTCTCAAGGCTTTGCCAATGAGCTTGCAAGCCAGAGCCAAACGCTAGAAGACTCTATGAGCAAGCTGCTTGATGGCACGCAGTCTCAAGCAAGCGCGCTGGAGCAGAGTGTAACAGCAGTGGGGCAGATCAATGCTTCTATGCACAGTGTCAGTGCGCAAACCAATGAAGCCACCACCCAAGCCCACGATATTAAAAACATCGTAAGCGTGATCCAAGACATCGCCGAGCAGACCAATCTCCTAGCCCTAAATGCCGCCATTGAAGCCGCAAGAGCTGGAGAGCACGGACGGGGCTTTGCGGTAGTGGCTGATGAAGTGCGCAAGCTTGCGGAGAAAACGAGCAAATCGCTAAGTGAGATTGAAGCAAATATTTCTGTGCTAGTCCAAAGTGTCAATGATATTGCAGAAGCAGTCAATGAGCAAACCGCAGGGCTTACGCAAATCAACGAAGCTATCAATCAAGTCCAATCTATCACGCAAGAAAATGTCGGCATAGCCAACAATACAAACGCTATCACCCAGCGCGTGCATACGATCGCTTCAATGATCCAAGATGATGTGCAAAAGAAGAAATTCTAAGCCTTGCAAAGTAACCCACAATATTGAAACCGCCTGCTAGAATCTAATAGATTCTAGCCTATTGCGCGGGCTTGCCCCACACAATGACAATACTAGATCTAGCTCCACTGCCCACAAGCGGGCTACTAATGCCTAGGTTTTACAATGCGTTTGATGGATTCTAGTAAGTGGAGTTTAATGAGAATCCACTTGGCTATAAGCTTTAGCCCCGTGGATAAAGGCTTGTGCAAATGCGCATTAAGCACAGATTCTAGCCACTTGTTTTTCTCCTCCCAGATTATTGGGTGTGGTAGGTAGGCTGGGACTGATACAGGGCTAAGAGTGGGGAAGAGCTGCGCTTGCCTATCTTTATGCACAAATACTAAGAGATTTTGCCGATACCACCATAGCACTGACTCATCACCCCAAATGCTAGGGCGCAAGAAGTCTAAGCACACATAGCCCTGCTTGGCAAAGAGCTCCGCCCAATAGGCTGGGGGCTGCTCGTTGATATGGCACACCCCGCCTTGGTAGGGGATCGCCGCAGAAAATAGCACCACATCTGCAAGAGAAGTAAGGAGCTTGACAAAATTAGCAGCAAAAATATGGTCTAAATGCTCTGCGACCTCAAGACTTTGAGCTAGCTCAAAAGGCTTAGAAAGCATAGCTAGATCGTTTGGGCTAGAGTCGTGGCTTTGCAGGCTTTCTGGTGCGACCTGCTCGCGGTGGGACTTGGGTGATAAAAATGGGGCTTTGCAAGGCGAGTCAAAGGCGCGCACTTGGGCGT